>ENA-UOVY01000003-UOVY01000003.1-plant-metagenome-genome-assembly--contig:-NODE-3-length-138461-cov-619.339610_pt1 | contig 138461 bp, 102 predicted proteins | sample MGYA00249840_ERZ761561 | MGnify/ENA primary metagenome ERZ761561 (study PRJEB28882, sample SAMN05720143) | plant metagenome | isolation source: Guanajuato, Mexico | place: Mexico:Guanajuato, Mexico...
CGATTGAATGGCAACCACGAGGTGCCGATTGGTGAAGAGGCCGGCCGAGTTCTGGTTCTGGTTCTGGTTCTGGTCTTGGTCTTGGTTCTGGCTTCGGTTTTGGCTCAGGTGGCCGGGCGAGCGGGTTGCCTGCTCCAGCGCCGAGGTGTCCATGATGAAGGAGTTCTGGGCCAGACTTCCAATGGACGAGTTGCTGACATGCAACAGGTCCAGCTTTGCCTGCGAGGCCAGCTGCAAGCCGGCCAGCTGAACCTCCCGCTCATCCTTCTCCTCCTCCTCCTCCTCCCCGCGCGCTGGTCTTTGGCGCCCGAGGAGCCGCCTGTGCAGCTGGTCGGGCAGCTCCACCGAGGCAGTCTGCTTGAGCGCCTGCATCAGCTGCTGGAAGTTGACCGGCGAGCACTGGACGGACATCCGGTTGACTGGGTGCCGCTCCTCCAAGTTGGTGCTGGGACTCGGATTGAAGTCGCAGATGCAATCCGAGTGGAGCTCGGCGAGGTCGCGCGTCCAGGGACACTGGCAGCGGGCCACTGGGCTGCTCGAGAGGAGCAGCAGGAGCAGCGCGCCAATCCAGCTTGAGGCCTCCATTCGAGCGGACGTCTCCACTCTGACTTGTCCACCTTCGCTCGTCTTGCTCCTCCTGGTTGACTCTTGGTGACGCAAACAAGCGACTCTTCCCTCCTGGCGACTGGCCGCCGACATTTGCTTCTCCTCTCTTCCGATTCGCATCCTGCTTCTGGTGCTAGCGGTGCACTGGGCGCCCGTCGGCTGCGTCAGCCCTGAGCAGGCGGCCCACTTCGGCTGCCGGCAGACCTGTTGATTCGGAGGGAGCAACATTGTTAGTATTGGCGCTTGTTCTCGCCTCATCAGCTCGGCCAAGTTGCGTTTGGCGCTAAAAGCCAGCGAGCGCCGACCAGACTGGCGGAGGAGCGGCGAGTCCGCAAATAGATTCTTAACCTTCAAAACTTGGCCGAGCTTTGCAGGCAGGAAATTGGCCGAGTTGGTGGAGATTTTAATCCAAACTGATGAACTCATAAACTTGACCATCGATCAGTGGAGGTTGCGGACGCGCTAATCAGCGGCCTGTTTGCATGGCCGCGGCCGCTCGCCGTCCCCTTGGCGGCCGCCTAATGGATAATGGACTCGCCTGGCTCCACCGTCGCTCGCTCGATGCAGCCGGCCGGCCGGCCAAAACAAAGGCCAGAAACAAAAGGAAATCCTTTGCTCTGTGGGCTTCAATTTCAGGCCGGAACTGCGGCTTGGATGCGGGAGTTGAGCGCGCACGGCGCCATTAATTGCAGTCGGCCGTCCCTCGCCTTGGCGGCGCGGCGGGCCGACCGCGCTCGTCGATCGCCCATAAGCGAGACCTCCGCCGCCGCGGCCGCCGCCGCCGCCGCCGCCGCCGAGCTGGCGCCAGAGGCCAATTTGGCTGGGGCCACACACGGGGCGCGGCCATTAGAGTTTGCTCGCCCGCTCGCCTACTCGCGCCGCCAACCTCCCGGCGCCGCAGAGACACAGCTTGTCTTCGCGCGGCCGCAAACAAACTCCATCAGGTGAGGCCGCTCAGTGCGAGCGCGTCCCTGGCCTTAGCGACTCGCTGCCCCGCCTACGCGCCAGCCAAATGCAAATGAGCCCGCTCCTGACCCCGCCGCTCGGCCGCAGAGGCCGGCCGGCCCACTCCGCGCTGGCGCCCAGCACTCCTGACACCTCGCCGCCGGCTCCCCTGACAGGTGTCGCTCTGGGGGCAACAATGGGCCGCTCGCTGGCGGCACTTCATTAGAATTGAATGGACTCGCTCGTCTCCGCTCGCGGCAGTCGAGCCGAGCCGAGCCGAGCCGAGCCGAGCCGAGAGGAGAGGAGTCAGGAGGAGTCAGGAGGGGCTGAATTGAGGAGGACACGCGAGAGGCGAGGGGCCACTTTCGCCCGTCGCTCAGTTGGCCGAGCCAGCCGATGGCTCCTGATCGGCGGCTGCTAATTAAGCCGCGAGTGGCGGGCGCCAGGTGAGCCAACAGGTGGAGCGTGGCCAGGGGCTGGCTGTGCGCCGCTTGCCTGCGTGACTCGGCCTGTGGAGGTGGTTGCAGTTGCAGTTGCAGTTGCAGTTGCGGCTGCGGCGACACTTCTTCCATTCGTGCCAGCGCCTCAAGTTGCGCAGCCTGAAACTCGACCGCCGAGCTGGCTTGATAATTAAACTCCCCTCTCGGCTCAACTAAAACGCAAGCGCGAAAGTAAAAGCAAGCGCAAGAGCAAACTCGAAGCCAAGCCAAAGGCGAGATCCAATCTGCGCTCACAGATTTGAATGCACCAAATGAGAGGAGGATGATAAAGTTGCCTTATGGCACCATTATTATGAGTTTGGACGAATAAAGAGGTAAAATAAAAGCGCTCAGCTTGATTGCGCTCGGCCGCTTGTTGCGCGCTCGCAACTTCCAATCACGACTTCAGCCCACCTGCTTGACACATGAATGCTGGCCGGAAGGAGCGGCGCCATTCAAATGAGATCCGTTTGTTTGTTTGGCCGGCCGGCCGGCAGCTCGGTCGGCCCTCTCCACTTCGGAGCGGCGAGCGGGCGAAAGCTGCGCCGCCGAGGAGAGTGTTGCGGCCCGCCGAGAGTTCCGAGCGGCCGCTGGCGCTAATCGGGCGGCCAAATCTAGATGTTGCGCCGATTAGAGCTGCGAGCGCGGTTGACACACGGAGGGCGCCGGCCACTTTGCGGGGCTGCGGCGCCGGCGAGCGAGTCCGCCCGGCGCCTTGATGGATTGGGCAGGAGGGGCGGCCATTGTTTGCGCCAGGAAGCGGCCGGCGCGCTTCAATCCGATCCAGTCAAGTCAAGTCGAGCCGAGTGGAGTGGAGTCCATCTCGGCTCCCGTTTTCTGCGCGGCCGCTGCGAAACACGAAGCGACGAGACAATTGATTCGATTTACCTGCGGCCGGCGGGCCAAAGCAAACAAGCGGGCTCGCTCGTCTCTGAGCGGCCGGCCAGCAGAGTGGCGAGGCGAGCGCTGGCCGCCCTCAGCGGATCCGCCCTAATCAAAATCAATCTCGCGCTTCCATCGGCCAAACGAGAGTCGGCCCATTTAGAGCCACTCGAGCCGCAACCCCTCCGATCGGCGCGCCCGCTCTGACCCGCCCGAAGGCTCGAGGGCCAAGCCAGCAGGTTGACACCCTCAAGTGGTGAGCCTTACCGAAAAGGGCGCCGATTGGCCGCGCTTGGCCCGGCTCAAGGCGGGCCCGTTCAATGGACAATGGGAGTCCGTTCGGCGGGCGCAAGTTTAAATTTGGCCCGCCAGATTCAAGAGCAGCCGGCCGGCCGGCCTGGCTCTGCGCTAATCGTGCGCACTCGAGTTTCATGGCCGCTAGCCGATGATTGTTCCACTAACACCAAAGGCCGCTCGCCAAGACCAAAGACAAGGCGCCAATCAAGCCGCCGAGTGGCGGAGCCTTCAAGGGCCGCCAGTTTTGCAAGTGTTCGCGCCATGAGTTCAACAAGCCGGCTTCATGTTCCATTGTTGTCGACCCAAATTCGAGCTCCCCACTTGCGCAACGAGCCGCCGACCCTCCAGTTCCGGTCGCGCGGACTCCCCGGCGCGCCCGCTCGCAGAGCACCTCGGTCGACTCTTCGCCACTCTGCCGGCCGAGGAGGCCTTTCGCTCGCTCGAGCTTCCTCCTCGGCGGCTGGAGCAAGACGAGCGATTTGCGTGCAGCTTGCGCGGGCGACATCTTGTCGGCTTCGCATCGGTCTGGTTCGGCGCCCAGAAGGCGAAAGGCGGCTCCAAACTGGTTGGCCTGCGCTCGTTTGCACTCTGGTTGGCATTGGATTGCGCGCTCAGCTCGCTCGCCTTGAGTGAACGAGTCGGCACAAAGTCGTAGGCAAATGGGCGCATCGGCTCCACTCGCTCGCATAATGTTACCTTATCTGCGGCTCCTCTCGCTGCCAAAGCTCGAGCTAGCTTATCAAGCCAAACGGAGGCGCAATCCGCGGGATGCTTGCAAGCCTTGACTGGCTGCAATGCCACCTTTTTGCCGGAGCACAATCGCTATGCCAAAGGAGATTTGTAAGCGGCCGCGTTGGTTGGTCAGTTGAGTGCCAAGTTTGAGGGCTAAAAACGAACTCGGCGAGCGTTCGGCTTGGAAGTTCGAAGCGGAGGACGGAGCGAGCAAGTTGTCGCCGGCGGCTGGAGCTGGAGCTGGAGCTTGAGCTTGGGCTGGATATATATGCGCTCGGTTTGGGCTCGCCTGCGTTCAGTTGAAGCCGGAGAGCGGAGGGTTTGTGCGAGCTAGATTGAGATTGCGACTGGAGTATCAGCAGCCAGCGAGCGAGAGTGACCTCGGGGAGCTGCGGCGAGAGAGTTGGAGAGAGGCGAGAACGGACTCAGTGGGCCACCAATGGACAGGCGGGCGGACGGAAGCGAGCGTGAGGCGCCGATGGCGGACGCGATGCGAGATGTCACCTCCAAGTTTCTCGCGCTAACGGCCGCGCTCCTGGTCATGGCGCTGGCCAGGTTCGTGTTCAAGCGGCGCCACCAGCACAAAACCTTCGAGCGAATGGGAGTTCCGGGCCCAAAGCCAAACTTTATCCACGGCTCCCTCTACGACACCCGGCGCCAGACCTACGTCAAGTTTGCGCACCAAATGCACGAGAAGTACGGCAAGACTGTGGGAATGTTCATGGGCGGCGACCCTTACCTGATGACAAAGGATCTAGACTTGATCCAGCAAGTGTTTGTCGCGAAGAGCAGAATTTTCTACGACCGAATGAACTTCTATCTCAACATCGACCCCGTTCCAGACAACCTGATTTGCCAGCGCGGCGACAGGTGGCGCTACATGAGGAAGTTGCTCACCCCAGCCTTCAGCAACTCAAAGATCAAATCGAGCAACTTTTATCGCGACACCCAACAAACTGTGGCCAAGTTCAAGAGTCAGTTGGAGGCGAACAGCTCGCCTGGCGAGAGGCGCGAAACTTTCGTTGAGGACGTCTACGATCGGATGGCCGCAGTTGCCTTGGACGTGATAGTGAAGACTGCCTTCCACATGGACAACGTGATCTCCTTCGCGGGTCGCCTCTCCCAAAGTGGGCCGCAAGCGCGCGGGCCAAAGCCGTGCGCCGGCCAAGCCGAGCGCCCGCAGCAGGACTCCTTCCTGAGCATGGCCAAGACAGCCTGCAAGCTCGCCTTCAACCCTCTAGTCGAGCTCATCTTCTGCTTCCCCTTCCTCGACAAGCCGCTCACCTTTCTCGGCAACCAGATCTACCTGGGCGCCATCATCAATTTCCTCATGCAGCGGCTCGAGTATCTGGTGAAGAGGGCCGAGTTTCCCGAATCGGCCACCGAGCCTGAGGGGCCGATTGGGCGCCCGCTGGAGGCTTCAGTGGAAGGCGACAAGTTTGAGCCGGAGAGGCGGGTGGCGGATAGTGTGCACAGGCGCCGCATCATCGACACTCTGATCGAGGTGCTGCGAGAACGAAAGATAACGAGGAGCGAGTTCACGGGAAATGCCTTTGTGATTGTGTTTGCAGGCTTTGAGACGACGGCAAACGCGCTCACCTTCACCCTTTGGCTTCTCGCAAAGCACCAGCATGTTCAGCGAAAGTTGCGCGCACAACTGAGGGCCCGAATGGAGGAGCTGGCCAAGAGGGGCGACAGGAGCAGCGAGGACGAGCAAGCCGACTGGCCAGATTCAAAGACGGCCACCGACTACGAGCTTGGCGAGCTTGCCTCAGGTTGCGAGTACCTCGAAATGGTGATCAACGAGTCACTGCGACTCTACCCGCCCGTGCCGGCGCTCTCCTGTCGCCAGGCCTCCGTCGATTGCACGATGGCAAACGGGTTGAACATAGAGAAGGGCGTCATTGTAATTCCCTCCGTCTTCTCGATCCACAGGGACAGGTCGATCTGGGGCGACGAGGCGAGCGAGTTCAAGCCCGAGCGCTTTGAGCTGCTCGACGTGACTAAGGTGAACTCGGCCATGTTCATGCCCTTTGGTCTTGGGCCGCGCAACTGCATTGGCAAGGCGGCCGCAATGCACGAGCTCAAGATCGTCATTGGCCGGCTCATCCTCGACTACTCGGTCGAGATGTGTCCAGGCAAAACGCCCGAGAAGCTTAAACTTTGCTCGCCCATCAACATAACCATCACCAATTCCGAGAAAATCGGCCTCAATTTTGTAAAACTATCCAAAGCAGAGGAGCAAACATAAACTTATCGAACGCTACTCACCCAACTAGTCTGCTTCGTCCTTGTCAAATTATTTTCCCGCTTGCTTGCTCTATGCTATCTTGTTTAGACTTGTTTTGGCTCCAGTTTTCACCTGTTGCTATTTCTGCTCCCTTTCTTGACAATAAGATGAACCTAATTGAAGGGGTTAGGCAAATTAAGCTGGGGCCAGCTCATGACTGCTGCACATCTCGTGCGTCGCCTAGCGTTGCAGAGTGACTCAGTTGGCCAACATTGCGGCTATCTAGATTGAGAATGGGCCATTCTCGGCAAACAGTTAGCCGGCGGCCGGCGTCCAGTGCGCATGCCTGCTGCCTTGCCAGGCGCATGCGCGGCCCCGCGAACTCCTCTGAGGGGGAACAACTTGCAGGCGCCGCAAAGCCAGCTTATCCCTCCAGCTGCCTGAGCAACAAGTGCGCCCAGAGGGCATTCAAATTTGTCTCCTCGAACTCGTCCGCTCGTTTGCTTGGCCCCACACTCGCCGCTCGGCGGCAACGAAAAGTCGTGCACTCCATCCATCTCTCGCCCCCGTCGTGATCCTCAGACGCCAGATCCAATGTTGACACTTTCAAGCTTATCATTCTGGAGCGAAAACCATGTCGGCCAATCGAAGGGACGAGCCAGCTGGAGCATGTTGTCCCCATCATGCCACCGCTAGCTCACGCGATTCTCGCCGCTCGAGTCTGTTGGCCAGGTCGGCGGCCAATTTGCTGCGAGATGTTTGCTCATGACAAAAGAGATCCAAATCTGATTTGCCCTCCCTCTCAATTCCACTCGCCCGCTCAGCTTATTAACTCCGAGGCCTCCGCTCCTTCGAGAGGCAGGCAGGTGAAGCTCAGTTTGACACGCAGACGAAGGCCGAACTTGGCCAACGCTTCAAAGTCAACATCGTTTGCGGGCTATCAATGGCAATGATCAAAAGTGAAAAGGAAAGCATCATGCAAAGTGCCTGCGCTTGCCTCCCCACTGGCTGGCCACTGGGCCTTGCCGGCTGGCCAAGCTTAGCGGCGCTGCGCCGTTTTGTCGGCAAACTGCCCCCACGAAGCACTCACGCCAGGCCTCGGTCCATCCGTCTATCCATCCCTCAGTCCCTCGGTCGTCGGTCGTCGGTCGTCGGGCGCCACTCTCGCATTGAGTGGCGCAGATAGATGAGCGCTCCAAGCGGGGCTGCCCGCTCGCTGGGCTGCCCCAAAGCGGCCGCTGGATCTTAACAGAAGTCATCCAACAATCAACAGGTGTTTTGTCTTATAAACGAACTCTCCAGCCGGCAGCAAGCGTGGCGAGGCGCCGCCACAAAACTCTCCTCTCTAAACCCCATCACCGTCTGAGGTCAAGCCTCTGACTTGTTGCTCGGCCATTTCAAGTTTCGCCAGTTTTACGGCAGATTTCTCACGATTCCTCGAGGCGCCGCAAGCCCATTTGTTCCTCGCGCAAATGGGCTCCAGCGGAACAAGGCAGCTGCTTGAGGGGGCAACGAGCGGCTTCCGAGAGCGAATTGATGGGCGTGTTTACATAGAAACACAAGCCCATGGATCGGTGGGCCAGATAACAATGGATTTGACGGGGACTTCCAATTTGGGGAGAGGAGGTTTTGGCAAGCGAGCGAAGGGGCGAGCAGCAGTTGGCCACACGCGAGCTAGGGCCAAGGTGGTGGCAAATTGCGCTAATTAGATTGTTAGCTCGTCCCATTGGTTTGGGTTGGTTTCATCCATTGAGGCTTGGAGCCGGATTGGCGCTTTTACGGCGACCGCATGATTGGCTCCACTGCAGCCGGCGGCCAGGCGACGAGCAAGGTCGGCCAGCCGGCGGCGGCGGCCGAATCAACAGGTGTCTCCTGCCTGTTGGTGGGCCAGCGGCTGTCCCCAGCTGGAGCGTCAGCCTGGCCAGTAGTGTTCCGCTCTCGGGGATGCTGCTCTCGAGCTGGCAGAGTCTCTCTGGCGGCGCACAATTGGTGTTAAGATAATAACGATAACAATAATAATCACGTCAAATTAAGCCATGCGATCTTTTGTTCAACGGAGAGCCAGTTCAACGTCGGCGCAACTCCGAGAGATTGTTGCCGATCGAGGAGTCGAGCCTAGTATAGAGGGGGGGAAAGTATTGGTCGCGCTTAAACTGGCCAACTCGATCTCATTGGTGGTGGCCGATGGTTCCTTTGAGTGGGCCGTTGACCAGCACAAAGTGGAGCCACTTTCTAGACGAGCTTTGTGCCCTCTCTCGCCCGTTCACTAACTCGCCAAACTCAACTAGACGAAACGATTGGCGCCGAAGTTAACCTGCTGCTCTTGGGGGCTGTAACAAGACACAATTCATACTGTGAGACATAGAAAATCTAATAAGAATATAAAATTCACGAGCGAAGCAGATGGTTTGGGCAACCGCAAGCCATCATAGTATGCAAATCTGAGAGTACAAAACTCTTTGTCTCAAGCCTGTCATGCGGCAACAAAACTCGGCCGCCTCAGCTGACTAGACTGGAGTCTATGGGACAAACTCGAGTTTCAAACTCTCGCTTGCTGGCTGGCTGGCCGAAACTCGCTTGCCCCGCAGCCTGCTACCTGACCGCTGCCGCCGAGCTCCCCTCTCTCCGCACGGATTATCGATTGGCCGCTGGAGGTTAATGTTAGAGGGTGAGCCGTTTTAAGTTTCGCCCAAGAATCTCACGCCCTCGGTGCAGTCGTCTGGGAGAATAGGAGGTGATAAAAATTATCGATTTGGTACATTTCATTTGGAATGCATGACTTTTTCGCCGCCACAAAACCCCCTGCCACCAGTTGGCCAGCAAACGTCACCACTAATAGAGAAGCCCTCTCTCGCCTGTGTTTACGCTGCAGCACATGGCTTCCACCTTTCCGCTTTGCGAGCCTCAACAACCAACGCTGCCTACTTACTATTTATAACACAAAGATCTTGACGAATCGGATACCGTGAGAGTTCAAACTATGCGCTACATTTGAGCCATCGACAAGCAAACCGCTTCAAGCACCACCAATGGCTTGAACTCATTTAGATCTTCACACATTGAGACGACAATAACTAGTGTGGTAATCTCGCTCACAAGCCAAATAGGCTCAGAGTGAGAGTTTTAAAATTGGAGGAGCGAGAGTGAAAAAGTCAAGCCAACCAACCGGCCACCAATCGATCCGTATCGTCCAAGATGGACCTCAGCCAGACTCCAATCTACTTTCGCGTCCTGCGGCTGCCTGTCGCGCTAACGTGATGAGATGTAGCTGGCAGGTTATCCTTATGGAGAGGCGAGCATCAGTAGATGAGTCCAGACCTCAGCCAGAAAGTTAGGGGACTATCTTATTCAGCTGAGCCTTCTTGTTGTGAGAACATTCCGACTGCTGATTTGTGGCTCACGAGGCTTGAGCTTATCAAGTCGTCCAGGCATCTTAATTCCGTAGCCAATTATGACTGGTTTCGATCCATGGACCAGATCTTGCCAGCGCTTTCTGGACCAGGGTTACAAGGTTCGTGTAATGGCTTCTTTATTTACAGTCGTTGGTCGAAGTTTCGAAGGCGTCACGCGTTGTACGAAGCGATATCTCCTGCTTTGGCCGCCAACGGTGGTAATTTTTGCACATCAGTTGGATGTCGCGCTAATCCTGTGCTCTCACGTTGGCAGCGAAGAGGCATTGAGTGATCAGAAATTTCATTTCCACTTAAAATTGCATGGATGTTTGCAAACAGACTCATCCAAACCAGCCAAAGAGTAGATACTTCCGTCATTTGATAGACCAATTATAACTATCATGATGGACATCAACAAGCCCGAAGATCCAAGGGCCAAAAGTAATCGTTACTCGAAAGGAGCTAGGGCTAAATTCGATAAGGATCAGTTCGATTTCGCATACACTCAATTCCTCATCGACGATAATTACGTCGGCGATCCACCTAATGTACAAGTCAGTATTGATAACTTGAACGACAATATTGATGAGAATTTCTTAAAGAAGGAATTAACCAAGCTAGGTAAAATAAGAACATTGGAAATTATTAGGCATCCCAGGACGGGACAACATTTAGGTTTAGCAAAAGTACAATTTGAAGAGATCACAGTTGCTCAAACTTGTGTAGAGAATTTTCATGGCAAACATATCATGGGCCGTCAGCTCAATGTTTTCAAGGATCTAAGATTTGCAATCATAGAGAAAATCAAAGAGGCCAAATTAAACCCAAGACCCCCGCCAATCACAAAACCCCCACTATCAACACCAATCCTTCCAAGTCCAGGTCTGCCTAATACAAGTATCCACCATTCTCATTTAAACCCACAGCAATCCGCTCTACCTATCCATCATGCACACTTGCACAAGACGAATTCCACTGGCATTGTTCCATCGCCCCTCAGTTTAGATTATCCTGTTACAACGCCAGGCTCTTTGACCTCTTCAGCAGCCACGCCAGAACCAACAAGTCGACAAAGATTGGAAGATCGTATAGCTATATTACTAAAACAACCTAATTGTATGCTCTCATCTATAGTTGCCCCTGTACCCGTTCAAGCCTCACCTACCTACAGTGCCTTCAATGTGAGCGACACATCTTATGATTATCCCAATGGGAGTCATCATCACCCTCAGCCAAATTCATCCCTTAAGATGCTCGATAAACGACGCCCTGAGATCAACGATTTTCGCAGAGTGGAGAATAATAACCACAGCAATCATTATCAGAACCACAAGGAACCGTACAATAGGTTCGATAGGGACGATAAACCGGATCGACAACATGAAAATAATTCCGAAGACGACTGGAACAAAGTACCTGAAAAAACAAGTCAGCCCCTGGATATTGAATTGACTGAACGGCAAATCGAAAGTGAAGTCTTACCTCACTGTTACAATGAATTTTATCGGGAACTTAGCCAAAACTTACTGGCCACAATCTTTAAGAAGCTCAGAGAGAACTATGGTTACCAATGTCTTGAGAAGGCACAAAATGCCTACAAAGCCAGGCAAGATAAACTCAAGGTCCAGAAAGACAAGGAAAGAATTGAGAATGAACTACAAAAGCAATTCGAAAGGCGATACATGTCGAAGGCGAGGGTCGAGAGACCAACCGAAGCTCCAAGACCGAGAGTCAATCTCATTCGACAAAGAACTAGCGATTATAATTCGATGCACGAGACAAAAAGGCGAGGTGAAGCCGACCTTAGAAGAGTTAATAGGTCATCTGCTTATGTTGCCGAACCAGAAAGGCGCGGAAGTCATAACACATCTATTGATAGTGATTTCTCAGACAGCGAATCCTCTTCCTCTGGCATGTCATCTTCCTCCTCCTCGTCATCAAGATCCTCATCGCCTTCATCATCCAGCTCAAGATCCTCCTCACCTTCATCCAGATCGGTGTCATCCTTCTCAAGATCATCTGATGATTCAACGCGAATTTCACCTGACATTTCCAGAGCATCGAGGCATGAGGTTAAACCTCACAAGAGTCTAGCGGATGGTTCCAAAATTCCCAAAGTCGTTCGCGACAAGTCTAAAGCAGAGAGTTCCGAAATTACAACCAACTCTGAGACGAAGAATGACGAGCAAATTGCTATTAGCGCTTTGCTATGTATGGCTGGTGAAACAGGTGACAATAAGCAAGCTAGTGAGATAGATGATCCTATGAAGGGTGCGTCTGCTCTTGAAGATGACGAGGATGAAGTTGTTAAGCGGCGATCCAAATTAGCGACCAAGAAGAGGAAGAAGAAATCCGCTGAGGTTTTAGGTGTAGCCTCCGAGTATAGGGCAGCCAAACGTTTTGCTTCCGACCCGACCAGGGCCTTAGTTTCATACGACGAGAATATGGAAAATGCCTCCAACTTTGAGAACTTGTTTGAGGAGAAACCTGAACCCAGGTTCATGTTCCCTGAACGGTCTCCATCAGAGAAGATCAGGATGCTCAACGACCTATACGGCACTCTCAACGAGGAAGATCTGAAATATCTTTCGAAAGTTCACCACAACGAGGGTTACAACAAGAATCAAGATGTAGAGATACCATTTGGCTCCGAGGCCGCCAATAAAGCTCACTTAAATCTGAGGAAACAAATGATTGAAGGTAAGGCCGCCGAGGGCCACCCGAAATGGTGGCGCGGCTGCTCAAGATGTGATGTTATTGAAGTCAGTGAAAAAGAGAAGAAAGATAATGAAGAAATGAACTATGAAGATCTCACGAGAGCTCCGATCAAGTCACATGTGATACAAGTGGAGAAGCAGGCCAATTCTAATCGACGCGACTTGAGAGGTGACCAAAGGAGGATTGCGGTGTTAAATGCTGATTTGAACACGGAATTGATCAGAATGTACACTACAAGTACCTTACAGGTAATTTATCGAACAGCCTTCCCAATGCTAGTATAACACGAAGACAGATCATCTAACCTAATATCCTCTCTTTCCAAAATCTATAGATGCGAGCCAAGAATCTCAGATTTTCAAGGAGTAGGATTCATAACTGGGGACTGTTTGCATGTGAAAAAATCGCTAATGGCGATGCTGTAATCGAATATGTAGGAGAAAAGATACGGCCGTCGCTTGCAGATCATAGGGAGAAGATTGTCTACACCAACTTGCCCACTCACGACGGCAGCTCCTACTTCTTCCGAGTAGACACCGACGTCATCGATGCAACTCTTAAAGGCAACAAGGCTAGGTTCATCAACCATAGTTGTAACGTAAGTAGATCGGAAATACCTTGCTCTCTTCAAGTACCATATATCTATGCCGAAAACTAATTATCCCTGCTCCAACTATTCCACAGCCGAACTGCATCGCCAAGGTTATTAAGCATGACAATGGGTCCAACTCTATCGTTATATACGCCAAACAATTCATACAAGAGGATGAAGAGATAACTTACGATTACAAATTTCCACGGGAGGAGACTGATCAAAAGATCTGCTGCAATTGCAAAGCGCCGAACTGTCAGAAGTTCCTCAACTGATGAAAAGCTTTTACCATTTTGTTTGCGTCGTTTTCTAACGAGTCATCGGCTCACTACTAGGAATCCGAAAAACGCTTAAAATACAGAGAGGACACTCTATTTATGTTGATTAAAACAGATATTGAGCCTAAAACCTAGAGTTGTGATGAGGTTACAGCTCTCTATTCCGTTTGCTTCCGCGGCTCAATTTGGTTGGTCAACCATTGGGCAAGAGTCTATCGTTTAATAATAAGTCAACAAGGAAGGTTTAACAATTGATTGCACGCCCAGCGTAGGCGGCCAAGTTAGCCTCTCGGAAGGCCTCAGATACAGTTGGGTGAGCATGGCAGACACGAGCCACATCCTCACAACTGGCCCCGTACTCCATAGCTAAAACTGCTTCGTTGATCATTTCGCCAGCCACCCCGGTTATAATGTGGCAGCCTAGAATCTTGTCAGTGTTCTTGTCGCCAAGGATCTTGACTAACCCATCAGTTTCGTTGTTCGTCTTTGAACGGCTATTCGCAATCATGGGAAATTTGCCGACTTTGTAGGCGACTCCCTCAGCCTTGAGCTGGTCTTCGCTCTTGCCGACCCAGGCTACCTCTGGAAATGTGTATATGACGCTAGGTACACAATTGTAGTCCATGTGAACGGGTGCTCCCGTCATACCTTCCACGCATATGATGCCTTCATCCTCGGCTTTGTGGGCTAACATCGGACCGGGGATACAGTCTCCGATTGCGTAAATGTTTCCGTATTTCTCAGTCTGGAAGCGCGAATTCACCTTGATTCGGCCTCTCTCATCAACCGCTATTCCCATCTGCTCTAGACCTATACCCCTAGTGTGAGGCCTACGTCCTACACAAACAAGCAAAACATTGCATTCGAGCGTCTCATTCTTATTGGTTTTGACATCCTCTACCCCGACTCTAATCACGCCATCAATTTTTTCCGCCTTTGTAACTTTGGTGTTCAGTTTAAATTTGAGACCTTGCTTTTGGAGAATCCTTTGAAAAGTTTTACTTATCTCTGAGTCGATACCTTGACCTCCAATGCTTCCGAGATATTCGACAGCGGTTACATGAGAACCCAGTCGTGACCAGACTGAACCGAGTTCGAGACCAATGACGCCCGCTCCTATGACGATCATCTTTTCTGGAACGCGCTCGAGTGATAAGGCACCTGTCGATGATACCACTGTTTTCTCGTCTACGTCTATACCTGGGAAGGGTGTGACCTCTGAGCCGGTAGCTATGAGTATGTTTTTCGTATTAATGACTTCAGAGGATCCATCGTTTTTCTTGACAGTAACCTGATTGGGGCCTGTTATGCAACCAAACCCCTCAACTCTGTCGACTTTGTTTTGCTTGAACAGCATCGCTATACCATTGGTTAATGAACTTACGGCAGTGGTCTTTTGCTTCATGAGGGTAGGTAAGTCGAGTCGAACATTGTCGAAGTGAATGCCTCTATCCTTAAGTTCGTTAGAATGTGCCATGTGGTAGTAGTGAGAGTTGTGTAAGAGTGCCTTGGAGGGTATACAGCCGACATTAAGGCATGTGCCTCCCAAGGTAGGGTTCTTTTCGATGCAAGCCGTTCGCATTCCAAGTTGAGCAGCCTTGATTGCAGCGACATAGCCGCCAGGACCCGATCCTATCACGACCAAATCGTGAGTTAATGAATTTGATGAGGAGGCGAGACCTCTCTTCAATAGGTGTCGAATCATTGATAGAAAATTGAGGTTCTTCTAGATACGCAACATTTAAAATAAATACCTGATTTGGTGGGACCTGGATACAAGTAAAAGGTCGAAATATTTGGGCACGTGATGGCTTATCTTAGGCGGCAATGACTTTCAAGGATTAAACTAAACTGTTCATCCACTTGCATGGAGTATCACCAGCGCGCAGCACAAGCGCGCTTATTCAACCTGAGAAACGGTCTGTGATGAGTTGGAGAAAGGATGATACCGGGGCGAACCGCCAATCTTCAATCTGGTCCATTTTAGATTTGAATGAACATAATTCGATAGGCGGGTTGCTCTGGAGGTGGTGGAAAACTCTAAGGCGCTTACTCTCTCGTTTCGAGACGACCCATCCCACGCTCATCATCTGCATTCGAGGGGCTGAGTCTCCCAACAGACTGCCTGCCGTAATAAATTCTATGTTCCTCATGACAAAATTGCATCAAGATCCGTTTAGGCGAGAATGTCAGAGCAGTTTTCGGGTTCAGGATTCAAACGATTCTGTCGAATTCCTCCATTGTGGGGAATGTAGGAATCTCTCTAATGGGGCTTTAAAGTATTCATGTTCCGAATCTCACTCTGCCGAGGTCGACCAGATTGCCATCTTCTTGGAAGTAAAAACTGCAAACTGGGGATCTCCCTGGACAGCTTAATAGTTCTAACAGAGCGATCTCCCGACCAATCGAGCATCTTCTCATAGAATGAACAGGCCGGCATCTACTAGGTATCCGCATGGAAATTCGAAGACGTCCAGTGCAACGGTTAGCTATGTTGTGCTTTCTAGAGCGGTACCAACCTTACCTATATAAGGACTCTTCCATTCGCATCCGCTAACTATCACAGAGGCCAGCTTTTGGAATAAAAGATTGAGACCTATGTAAAAAAATTAGAACGCAGCCAGATGTATCCGATAGACCTCCCAAGTTTGTGATGCGAACATTGTACTTCGGACATCATGGCAGGAAACAATTGATTTTGACGATTAGTGATACCTTTCATGAAACTTCAGATAGAGTAGTTGATGCGATCTTATGTCAACCAGAGAAATTTCAACGCTGAACAAGTTTAGCCACCAAGGATTAGCACCTCTCGGTCCCTAAAGCCGACAAACCGAACGGTGAAATAGGAGTCACCAAGATGATCCAGGTACCGTGATCATACTGCTTATTGATAGGTTTTCAAGAGTAATGATGATCGACTTGACAGCGCTTCCCGGGTTGCTCAACTAAAGGGAAGGCAGTTTAAATGACCAACCAAAAACAAAAGAGGACCAATGCTATCTGAGGGATTGTTCAACCAACGATCGCCGCTAGGTCATTCTTAGAGCGCGAGTGACAGCCAAGCCTATCAGTGCTTTCTCGAGCTTGAGCTACGAACTTGGCAAGTAAACCTCATTCCTTTTTGAGAACTCTACGCTGAGTTTGCTTAGATCCGTCAAGCTAGCGTCTTCTAGTGACAGAAACTCTGCTCTATGCCTCCTGGGCTTGGCAAAGGTTTATAGATCCTAGCCGTCGCTGAACGCTCCAGCTTGAATAAATCTTGTGGGCTGGGCTTGGCAGCTCTAACATCAGCTAGCAGCAAGGTGAAATGATTCAACAAAAGAACAGTCGTCTCGGCGATGCCAAGAACTAGTAGACTAACTAAATATCTGAACGAGCGAAGCCATTCCTCGGTGAAACTGTTGGAGTATATTTATTTTTGGAGGAACATACCGAAGTTAACGGCCAGCGGTTAGCGGCGCCTGCGGGTTTGCTGCACCCCCTCCTTTGGAGCGCAAAGTTTCGTGCCGACATCGCATCTTCGTTGGGGGCCGCACCGCCGATGTCTTAGTATATCTCATCGTGAAAATGTTTGTTTACGGCCGCTGCACCAATATGTGTCACTCCTATTATCCACCATCATCTTGAAACATTGAACTGGAATAATGGAACTCCATGAGATTCGTGATGAGAACCAAGCGAGTCAAAAGGAAATTGAAATAAGTGAGGAATTAAACAAAGTCGCTCAGACACCAAAACAACAAGCCCGCGTAGTCAGGTTGCCAACTTACATTGACTCTAGTCTACTCAGATACTATTCCCTTTCTGAAGCCGCGCAAGAGACTGCCGTACGGATCTTGTGGCAGCTATGCGAATCGCACCCACAGATAACATTCGCCCCTACATTATACCCCATAATCGCTATATTCTTGCACAAACATGACCAAGATTATACATATCAAACGATTTGCCAGCTATTACAAAAGAATCATCAGGCTGCCCGTGATAGACAATTCAAGCGTATTCTGATGCCAACAACTAGATTGGAACATGTCCGAGACATAATAGTTTTAATTAAGTTATGCACCAAATTTGGCGTGTGGGCGCCATTTTGGATGCGAGATTTAGTTCGTCACGAGAAGAGATTTTTAGCAGATTTGGAGAGGGATCCAAGCTCTCGGATGGGCAGCTCTTGCGGTGGTGGACTCACGCGTAAGCGAGGAAGTAACGGCAGTTGCAGGAGTAGTAGACGATCTAGATCGCGCCGGAGTGGGAACATCAACCTGAGCGATGGAAATTCACCTAGTCAAAATAGCAACAGCAATCATGGCTATCCTCTTAATCAACTAGACTGTAAAAACAACCTGCCAAAGTTTGACACGCCATTCTTCGACTGGTACAAGTGGATATTTGTGGCGCTACCCCTGGCCTACTGTGTTCGCATCGTCGATTGTTGGCTAGTTGATGGTCAAAAGTTTCTTTATCGAATCGCCCTAGCCATGTTGTGCAGATTCAGGCAGCAATGCGGTAGCCCGATCTCATTCAATTCAGACAGGATGCTCGAGTTTTGTTCAAAACTAGAGCAAACACTTGAGCCAAGAGGTGGCGTTGAACAGTTAATCAAGGAAGCTAAGTCACTCAAACGAATATCAACTATTAAAATTGCAAAAGCAAGCAGAAAATCGGAAAGTAAAGCTAATTTAATAATAGAATCAATAATGAGAAAAGACAGTCAAGCAATTAAGTTATATAATCATGGACAAACATCAAACTATATTCAGCAACCTCGCAACGATATGCTCAACAACATAATAGTTAGCTCACGGATAGCGCCTAGATCTTTCAAGTCATCAATAGTGGACAATTATGAATTATTGGATGACCTTTGGCAATATATTCCTGAGCGCGCAGCCGTCAAGACTGTCAGTGTAGTTTTCAATTCGAACAATGATGGTACCTCATTGCAGACATTTTTCTCGCGAGTGGATCCTTTTGAAGAGTCTATTGTCGTAATAAGAACGACAAAAAACGAGGTCTTTGGTTCATATTGTTCCTCATCTTGGTCTCTGAGAAAGACTCAAGCTCAGAGTGCAGCTAAAAAGAGTTATTATTTCGGAAATGGTGAAACATTCTTATTTACATTGCAGCCTAAATTTTCAGTTTATTTATGGGTAGGAAAGACTGACAGTGATATAAATCATCAGCAACAGCATCACAATAATAGCGATCAGACGCTACATAATAATCATGAGCTGCAGAGGCCAGCTAAAATGGAACATCGTGACAGTGTTACAGATTCGATATCGACACAGTTATTTATGAGCGCAACATCACAGGAGCTTATCATCGGCAGCGGAAACGGAAGTTTTGGGTTATGGTTGGATGCTGATCTCACAAGAGGTAAAACGGATCATTGTAAAACTTTCAACAACCTACCACTTTGCGAAGATAAAGATTTCACCTGTAAAGATGTCGAGGTTCTAGCATTCGCATAATTAGTTTGAAATTATTTGTGATAAATAGTAATGATTAATTATTAACACCACAGGACAGTAAAGAAAGAGAAAAATAAATTCAAAACAATCCTCTACTATGGGACATCCATTTTCGTTACTGATGCTCAGAAATGGACAGGATTTTCTTCTCCTAGAATCAACCTGTACAGAGAAGTAAGACAAGTTTTCATACGGATCTCCCCAACGGAACTCGCCAGCAGGGTAACTATCTTCTCGTGCGGAACCCCAACCACCGTTGTTCCGTTTATCGACATTATTCTATGACCGACCCTGACTCCACCTCGTTCGGCTATCCCACCCCGAAGAAGACTGCATATCTGATTTTGCATTGAATATGGACCGTTGAAAAGAGAGATTAGTGTCGGTTGAAGTTGAATAGATCAACTGGCTAAGTTAACCTTCACTTACCACGCCATTCTGAACGCTGAAGCCCAATTGGTACTTTGTGTCTGGTCGCTTAATTTTGACTTCAACTGTGATAGGACAAGGAACCACCGATAGCCTAGCTACTCGCTGACTTTTAGTCTTGCGCAGGATCTCTTGGCACTCTGCAAGTGGCAGGCCAACCAAGCTTATGCCATTTACGGATAAGATTTGATCTCCAATCGACAACCTCTTGCACCGATAGGCTGGTCCATCTTGCTTAAGATTGGCTATCACAACAGTCGGAAGGACCGATCCCCAGCCAGATTCAACAATACTCAGCCCTAAAATTTCTCCCTCCTCCTTAGGTACAATAACTTCACGTTGGTTCTCTTTCCTAGCAAACATTTCCAACTCATCGGTAGACATCTCTTGCGAGTTCAGCACCTCTTGATAGTCAAGTTCCTTAGGTAGATAACTGCTGGAATCCCCTGTGCCATTGGCCTTCAACAACTCAGTGTAAGCCACCTGGAATGCCTGACTTATTGACTTGGTAATGGTATGGGATTCACTCGATTCAAAGACATGACAACTTATTCTTGATATAGGTCTACCGAGTTCGCTTGTTGTGTCGTTGCTGCTGCTCTTTTTGCGTACAATCAACACAATTGCGTCGCCTATATCTGCGATGTAAGAAATAGTTCTCAGAGAATGATCCATCATGATCTTTCTATGCTTGTCATCAAGGACCATTATTTTCTCAGTGGATATAAAGAGCTGAACCTCCGTTCCCGGTTGAGAGTCACCGTTACGATACTGGAAAGTTATTTCAGATTAGCATGGTACATGTATACTCTGGACGAAAGAATCATCTCTAGTTTGTTGGGTTCTCACCTTGACCTCATGGACAGCCATTTCAGCCTGGTGGATTCTGTCCTCTTTCTCACTTCGTCCTTCGCAATCCGAGTGAGTGGAGCCGAGGTACTTAACATTAAAGAGGACTCCCTCAATCAAGACTTGGGCGGAAAGATAGGATCGATTAGATTTTCAGTCGAATTAGTAGACAAACAAGCGTCCTAACAAGCGTACCTTCTCTGGAACTTGCGTTCTGTTTCATAACATTACTAACTGGCTGATGATCTGCAGAATTGCTATTGCTTATCTCGTTATTTGCTTGCTTAAATTGATCGTTGCGCTGAGAGCCTAAAAGTCTATCTGTCTCATTATCTGTATCACTACTAAGTCTGTTGTTGGAGCTTTTAGCTGATCGAAAATATAAGGTTAGCCAAAATAAACGCTCAAAATAAACGGGCAATTACTTCTCAGGGCACAAAACTTACCTTCGTCTCTACCGAAAGAGCTGACTCCTTTCGATACTATACTATCGTTGACAGCCTTTGTGTTGAAATTTTGACTGGACGAGGGTTGAGAGGGTATGGCTGGTTGCTGACTAGTTATGCCCGTCCAAAAGTTCGATTGGCCGTTTTGGTTAGAGTAATTTGACATTGATTTGATGTCGTTCTGTTCAATGTGATCTTGGCCAATGTAGCTGCCACCATAATTCGAATCCTGAGCCTTCGCTTGCTGAGGTTCTGCATGATCTGAGATCATACTTAGAGCGGCGTGCTGCTGTGAGGAGTTGACTAGGCGATTTTGCGACTTCGATTGCGGCTGTCTCGAGAAACATTCCACTCCCGATTGGACGAACCGGGAAGCGCGTGGATCCTTGTAGAGTCGCATAAACTCAGCCTCGGTATCGTCTTCATCATCATCGTCTTCGTCGTCGTCATCCTCGTCTTCGTCATCATCCGCGTCAACATCCGCTTCCATGGCTTTCTCGTCCTCATCCTCAACTTCGTCCTCACACGATTCGGGTTCGCTCGAAAGACCTTCATCCAATCGCGGGAAGATCAAGGCAGTTTTGGTGGTGGGCAACATTTCGTCATCTAGCTTGAGCGAAAAGTTGTCTATAACATTGGGATGGCTGGAGGAAACCACATTACTCTCACATGACTTGGTCGGATTTAGCTGGTTCCTTGCACTCGGATTGTGACAATGAGACTCTGTAGAATCTTCGGGCCCACTCTCGGCATCTGAGAGGGCATTGAAACGGATGCTCGAGCATCTAAGCGGCGTACTCGATGCCCCACTATTGCAAACATTATTGATAGGTCGCACTAACGAGTAGTGGCTCGTTTCATTCGGTATCTTGTGGTGGCGCAGATTTGCAATCGATACCTCTTCTCCAGCCGCTTTCGTGTCTGAATCATGTTGCGCATCATCTAAAATTGATTCAACTTCTGTAGCAAGCGAGGTTAGACTATTATCTCGGACTGGTCGTTGAGTGTTCGATGAAGACTCGTTGTGGTCATTATTCTCCTGAGATGCACTAAACCGGATTCTATTTAGGCCGTCCGTTAGATCTTGTTCGAGAGTTTGGGACTCGAATTCGTTCACAATCTCCGTATCTAGCTCCGATTGGGCTTCAGTTATGATCGGTAAGTGGGGTGAAAGTTTTCCAGTGATGTGTATTCTCTCGTTAGTCAAGCCATGAGTCGAATCTATCGAAGAATTAACGGTACGATTGTCCGTCTCTGAAAAGGAACCTGGTCCATCTTTTGTTTTAGCTTCTGGGAAGTTAGACTTGAGCTGGTTATTTGTGGACGAGCTGTGATTAGACGTAGAGATAGAGATTGCTTGTGAATCGACACTTCTTGATGGATCGGTTTCCTTTGCATTAAGAGAGGAATTCAAAGTCAATGGACTACTCTGAGGTATGATACGATGAGGAAACCCAGGTGGTACAAATTTTCTACCATTGGGATTTAGCAGGCTTGGAGGCGCTTTGCTGCTCTTATCCCGGGTTTCAGTTTTAGTCTCTTGACCTGGATTTGCAGATAGGGCATGGTCAATTTCCGCCTGCTCTCGCACAGGACCCAGAGCCCCATGATCTAGTTTACTACTTGGTTTCATGCTGCTTAAGTAGAGGAAAGAAGAGTCTGAAAGCTTGAAAGATTTGTTTGAACAATTTTCGACTTCTTTAGATAAGAGGTTCACATTTGAATTATTATCAATGCAACCATCGCCTGCGCAAAGTTCCTCCGACGAAGTGTCGTTCCTCACCACGTCACCATCATTCGAGTCCGTAGTTAAAAGTTGCTGGCTAGCCTGGTGTTGTATAGTTATGATATTGGCGCTCTCTCGTAATCCATGCGGTTCGTTCTCACTGAGATCTAGTTCAGACGGCTTCGCCTGTAGATCTTTGAGATTCTGAAGAGGAGATGACAGGCAATAATTATTCTCGTTGGAATTCTCTTCTGGGACAAGCCGGGCATCATCTACGGGCCCATTGGTCGCTTTGACATATTCCGGTTCATTTGGGGACCTTTTGGCACGCGATCGATGCCGGCTACTCTTGAATATAGCTTGACTTGGTGGTTGCTTTCTGGTTGATGGCAATATTTGCCGCTGCTGCGGGTTGTGCGCGTCATTATCGTAAACAAATAAATTTATGTAGTCTTCATCGTCTCTTTGATCTGGCTGATCGACATGAGTGCCTTGACGTTGAGATTGGTTGTTTGAACTTGGTTGAATAGTCTGAGGTTCATTAGCCAGCAGATTTGTTACGAAGGAGCTTTTCGATCTCAAGTTGAGTTTCGTGATGTTCTCAGTGTCAGCTGTTCCAGCAGATGCTTCGGCTGTCTTCGCGTCAATTGGCGAAACAGTGGCACTTGCGAATGCTGTTAACTCGGACTTCTTTTCTAAAGACTTCTCATTATCCAGTCCAAATTCACGATCAGTTGTCTCAGGAGCAACCTTGTCGGATGACCTTGAGTCTTCAATGAAAGTGTTACTGAAATTTTTGCTAGCAGTCGGATCAAAAGAATCAGAATTCATACCACCAGTCAAAGGTTTGCAGCCGACACTATTCGAACTCTGGAGCATGGATCGAGTCTCGAAGACGTCGCGGCTACATCCATTATCGGGTCCATCACTGGCATTATTATCATAGCTCATATTTTGCTTGTTTCCGATGTCCTCTACAGTTTCGCTCAAAGTTGGATCGCGAAGGATTGGTTGGATTTTATGCAAATTCGTATCGAGTCCCGTTGTACTTTGGCCAAATTTTACTAAACCACGGCTTTCCTGAGAGACAGATCCTGAGCTTTTGTTTATCTCTCCCGATGGGATTCTCTTCGAATCAGCATCGGCAAACTCTGCGTTTTCGTTTTTGCTACTGTAACTTGACTTAGACTTCTGCAGACGGTTTAGTAGGCTCTGGGAGGCCATATATTTGCCAGACCCACGGCCTTTCGAAGAAGAATTACTATTGGTTCGATACAAGCTGGTTTTGTGGACGACATTCGGTTTGTTGCATTTCTCGTCTGATGACGAGCTGTCGCCATCATTGTTGCCAGACTTAAATCTGTTTCGTCTAGACTCCAACTCCCTACGTGAATACTGGTGCACTTTGGACTTGTTCTGCCTCTTTGGCTGGCTCTTCTGTGGCATCGTTCTTTTGCCCACATAAGTGGTCAGTTTTGGGGGACACTTGGGGAAAAGTCGCTCGATGCAAGTCTCGTCAGGCAAGTTAGCTGGCACGACTTGATTCGGATCCATGCCTTCCGACTCAGGCATCAATCAGTCTATACGCTCACCCGAATAGGCTCTTGGTTTAGTTAATCAAAGGAGAATAAACTCTAGAGCATGCAGAACGGGAGTTGACCAATGGGGATCAATCTCTCATGATAAAAGCTACGAAGTATCGGTTACAGTGGTAAATAACGGTTTGAAGTTGTTTCTAATAAATTTGCCAGAGTTTCTCTAATCCATGGGCAATAGTTTCTCTCTCTTCCTCTATTTGGATTGCGGGATACAATCACATAAAAAGGTTTGCTTGGAATCGAGCGATAATGACTATGATGTACGCTGGAACTCTAGCTTATTATTCAATGGAGCCCCATAAGTTCAGGTCTACCTATTACTGGCTACATTGCGGACGTGCTGTGGACTTCGCTAGCCCAGCACGAGATCAGTGGCTGCTCAATGTTTGCGAACTCGCGCTTTTGTGCGTGCTTGTTTGCAAGCGACCGCGACTTGGGGACCAAAGAAATTCGCACAAAGCACATAGGGGAGGGAGTGCGAAGGGCGCTATGTGCACTTTTTGAAAGTATGGCTGGCCTACAAAAGCATCTCAATTTAGCACTAAGCACTGCGAACTAAGCTCCAACTGACGATTCCGATTGTGTGTGGCCAGCACACTTTTATGGTTCACGAGTTTGTTGTGCTCGTGCAGTATATGGATGCGCCTATTGCGAGATGAGAGACAGCGATACCGAAGTCGCCTGTTCTATCATCCATCCGGACGAAACGATCGTTACGTATTAATCAAGCGTACAATCACCACGATAAGGGCTCTTATGGCAAGCAGAGGTTGAGACTGATTGCTGTATCCCCCAGTTCGATCTGGCGAATAGGTTTTCGCCAGATATTTCGCTCGCTCATCTCTTTCAGTGAGAGTTTATTTGTGATTCAAGTTCAATAAATAAAGACCAAACATCTCGTCTGTTTGGGAAGAAGAACCTTCCGTTGTCGTCAGCATAGAATCTACAGTCTGACCTTCGTCGCTCCAGGGAAACACACAAGACTTGTTGTTGGCTCATAGCCTCTCTATGCGCACTGGATGTCAACCCTTGTGGCAACCAAACCATCACGACATATCCAACCAACTAAAAGGACCACATTCGATTGCCTGGACGTTAATAAATAAGATCAGTTGATGGAAATTTCCAGCCAGAATCCGCAAAATCAACTTGAAGTGTTGTGAATATCCTTTGTGGCTATATCACATTCTCAAGGCTGGCGTTTTAGAAGAACCTAGTTGGATTGGCCTGCAATCTAGTCGGTGCACTCCGAGTAAAGCTTTGCGCAATCCTCGCTCATTGCGCGCCCCTTCATGCTGGCCTCGTATAGACTCTTGAAGTCAGCGGACTTCGCACTGTCCAGCAAGTAACTCGAGGCATAGCCACCCACAGAGGCTATTATGTAGCCCAAATCGCGGCTGTCCCTTGTTGCCTCCTTGCTAGCCTGGCAGAGGTAGCGTTGAACGCAACGATCATCGTTTGCCAGGACGGATTTGACGTAGCCCTGGAGCATGGAGACGCCCGCGTTGGCTGCATCCTCGGCCGAGTCGCGGATTGTTCTCGCTGTTCCGCTCCTTGATTTTTGGCCAAAAGTGTTCTTCAACAAATCGAGCACCTGAAAGTGGGGACAATGTTGGTCCAAGATTAGTATTAGGCCAACTAGCAAGCGTGCACATTAGCAACTGCTCGAGTAGGTCCAAACTTACCTTGCCCAAAATTCCTAGCACGTGACGAGATGTAGCGCTGATCTCTTCCTGGTTTCCAAATAGAAGCTTCACGATTGACTTGAAGATGTTTTTTGTGGTGAGAAACTCCTGTACTTGGCGCTTCTCCTGCTCAATGCGAGACTTACTCGAGCTGTGCTCGATTGAGTTATGGCTCAGATTGTTGCCGGCGATCGATCTACCTTGGCGGTCGGCGGTTGACAGCTGGGCCTGTTGTTGGCCCAGAACATTGCCGTTAAGCGATTGGTCGGCCGAAGATGAGCCCATGACAACGAAGACCAGCACCGCCGCCGATACCAACAGGTTCATTCTGGGCCGCTGGCTTTTTGTCGCTCTTGTTTGCATTTTGTCTCTATCCGGATGATCCTCTTAAAGCTCAGCACTCAGACTTGACCTCCTCCTAACTCTCCTTCTCTCTTTATCGAGAGCCACCACTCGTGTGTTGGTCACCAAGCTCGTACTTAAATACTCTTTGTTCTACTCTTTGTGTTGGCTGTGGGCTCCACTTTTTGTTCACTATGAGCGATAGTCACTTTTCGAATCTCTAGTTCCAAATCTCTGTGATCAAATAGCGATGGCCATTTCTTTGCAACTAAGGTGAATTCTGGGCCAGGAAAAGTTCGAGTCGGCTGGGACGAAAATGTGAATGTTCGAACAATTCAAACCGCGAATTGAGTTCATCCTCTAAACTCCACCTTCGCCGCGTTGACCGCAACGATCGAGTCCGCTGCCGTCCTAGCTTGTGAAGGAAGGTTTCTCGCGGGAGTTGAGAAAGACTGGCGACTTCTTGGAGCTCCACTCGTTGATATCAGAGACTCGCCGTAGTTGTACTAGAGCTTTAGCGGCTGTTGCCTCCTCGAAACCGAGTAACTGAGCCGAGAAAATGCTGCTGCTGCCGCCGCTGCCACCGTTGCAGCATCCCTTTGACCGAGCGGGCAAAGTTGCTGGAGGGTTGGCCAGACAGGTACAGTTATTCATGGTTGCAACCGCCGCTACAACCTGCAGTGGCGGCTTCAAGTTGATCCAGAGGCTTCAGCCAAGCGGCTGAGCCGGATTCTTTTCGAGTGTGTGCGTATGTCAAGAGGCAGAGTCCAGTCTCAGCCCAACTCATCGAGCCCGCGAGCTGAATTTCGAATCGGCTGCCCCAAGCTGGCGAGTCTACGCACACCAAGGCTAAATTTGGTCGATTGTTGGCCTTGAAATCGGCCAGCTTCTTGGTTGATTCCGAGCGAGGATAATTTCGGCTCATTGTTTTCGCATCGTCTGCCTCAAGTCAACCGAGTTTGTCCTTTGATGGCGACGAAATTCAGCGGCCAACTGATAGAGCTGCTCCCTCACCAATTGATTGGTAGTTAGCTTCTCTTAATTGATGGTCAAAGCTAAGAGGCTTCGGGCAGGATAAGCTAGATCGGCGCTTGACCATCCAATTGATGCTGGAGCTTTCAAGGCGAAATCCGTCTCGACGAGACTCCATCATCGGCACTAAAATCGAGTTCAATTCCGGTCAGGTGAGCAAGCTAAACGCCGGCCACTCTCATCGGTCGGCATCCAGGATCAACCCAATGTGAGCCCATTAAAGCCCCACTAGCAAGTGCCGGAGAGGCTTAAATTGAGCCAACATGCGAGAGCATAACAAGACGAAATTATCCGCCGACTCAATCGAGTTTACTGTCGAGATGAGATCCGATTTGCGGGGGGAAGGAAGATGGGAGGAACGATTGGGAGCAGGATGGGCCGGCGAACAAGGACTTTTCATGAGCGCCACTTGTCGGCTGAGCTCGGCAAACAAAATCTCCTATTTGAAAGGGACTGAGAACGAAAGAGCTGTGCCACGATTGAGATGGCAAGTAGGTTCTTCAAATTTTCCATTCTCGGATATGTTCCTTGATCGAGCAGCCTTGGTGGATGAAAATCAAGCCTTTTGCGACGGCAGTGGTGGCGGCCGAATGTCCGGTTATCTTACTGTCCCTTGTCAGGCAACTTGCCTCAGAGAAGTGCCGCTCTGCCGAATCAACCTGCAGCAAGGCATCTCAGGTGGAAATTTGAGGTCACATTTAAGAACGGTACACATGAGAGACTGCGTTGTGTGTGCAACTTGGTACACCCTAAACCAAGGAATTGTCTCCCAAATTGCCTCTCCCGTTCTCTCCCAAAGCTTTTCATAGGAGCCAGCTTATCTACGTCTAGGGTGAAATGATGGCGCTCCAGTTTTACTGGAACATTCTGGCTGTAACCGCTCGATTGTAACCTCGTGGGCAGCACCCATGCAATTCTTTCCCGAACACAATCTCCTCCGCAACATGTTGTCAAACTGACAGCCCTGCTAGCCAGTCATCTGCCAACCGGTTGGCTCCGTTACAGCGGCACCACCATTACGTTGGGCCGACCTTGGTCATGGCCGATCGGTCGCGGGTAATCAGAGTCCTCCGGCGTCTCGCGTGGCTGCCGCAACTGGCGGATAGGATTTAATCGCAGGAAAGGTGAGAGTAGTTGATCGGAGCAGCCTGACAGGAAGGTGGGCAGCTCTAATGGCATCGTCGTGCGGGTTGGAAGTTGGCGAAATCGACCCCAGCGCAGACGGCCGATTCTATTTTTGACCAAAAGCTTCAACCTCAGCTTATCCCATACAATGAGCTGAACTCGATGGTTGAACATCTCGTACCGTAGAAAGTTAGACGAAAAAGAGATTGTTGATTGAACTAGGTCAGGAATTGGCTTGATAGAGTCAACGAATTCGAAATATCAGAACAAACATAATCCTTCAATTATTTCGACTTTTCTTGCAACAACTGCTCGATCGGCAAGCTAGTTACAAGAGGCGGTTCAGCTTCCAACAATGCGTTTACTATTGGCTCTCAGAGTGATCGTGCTTCTTGTATTCATGATGCTAGCACAAGGACTCGTTGACGAATCGGAGATCGACCAAGATGGGGATGTCATCATGGTGGATGCATCTGAATCAGAGTCTAAATTCGGAGTCGGATTCGACCTAAATCAAGTTGCTGCTTGAACCCATTGGAGAGGCAGTGGCAGATAAGTCGAGATGAGTTGAGAGGAAAGAGACCTTCTGGAAGAGTCAAAGTTCAATTCCCTTGAATGACGGGTTGGCTAGGTACGCATGTCAGTCCTCTGACTCAGACTATTCAAACCAGAGCAAGACTAAAGCAGCACCTCCATTGACTATCTCATTCCTAATTATCTTGACGAAAGTGGCTGATAAAATAGAACAATTGATAGCACGGGTTTGGACTTTACAAAGTTAATCTAACATCGAGTTGAGTTCTTGGAGGCTCCCTTGATCGGAAGTTAGATGGAGTGCCTGGTAAGACAAATTCCGCTGCGTGATTGGTAAGGGGACACAGTCTAACATTTACATTGCCCCTGCACCTTAATAAATGATAAAATTAGCGTGTCCAGCCAAGCAACTTAGTTCTGTTCTACAAAGTGGTTATCTTGGCCGCGCTCGTATCAGGTTAGCAATCTCGAAGTTATAAATCCTAGACCGTGTCTCACTAGACCTCGATGCTTGTGACTTGCTCAATGATAGCGCTTTGTAATAATCTAACTCCACTGGCCATGTTCCGTTTCTAGTTTACAAGCAAAAACAACCTCAACAGCCAAAATTAGAGTGATTTAAGGAGGATCAACATTATGGCCATAACTCATCTGTTAACGACGCTTAGTCATAAATCTAATTATAGTCCCATAAATCACAGTCTCGTATCAACTCACAGTGTTGTCTGCTCTATTTCGCTAGGGATGATTATTTTGCTCGGTTTAGATCCGTATTTGATCGACAGTCTCTCAAGCACACGAACATTGTTTGTCACATATGCTGCTGATACTAGTGCTATATAGAGGCAAGAAACGTCAGATCTATATAACAAGAGCACAACGTTGTTAATAACAAATCTAAAAAGCATGTAGACATCTGCTTCAAGTTGCTGAGTTTGGTTCCTGAATGGTAAAATTGGTTACGATGATTTACAGTCAGTCGGTCGGCTGGTGATTTGAATTGTAAACAGCACGAGCTGATTAGGGATCTTGACAAAAGTTGATCTATTAGAACAAGTGGTTACATTGCCGTTGACTCGATAAGATTGCTAGAATCGAGTTCGGCCTCTAATTCTGGCCTACAACGCTGGTCCTCTGTAGATAAGTTTAGTTTGCAGTAAAGAAGAACTGGTTTATGATCACCCATTGGGGCACTGTCGCCCATCAATCGATAACTGACATCAACATTGTTCTGAAACAACTTTACTCTTTCCTCGCTATCGTCCTGAGGATTTCCACTGAGCTTTGTGTAAATCATCCTACCGGCAGCAGCGTTAAACAGTATCCTATCGCACCAGGCAGGACACCTTGTTTTCATATAAGAGAAGGCTCCAGCATTGTCCTCCTTGAACGGATAGCTAGGGTTGAATGATATCTTGAATTCGAAGAGCTTGTTCCTGAAGCTGTCTAACTCGTTGTCTAGCTCTTGTAACCATTTTGTGTTTTCGGCTGCTCGGAATGTTTCGTCCATCCTATGACAATCGAACAGCTTCTTTCCTACAGTCATTACAACATCGCCTTGGTCAGAGTAGTTAACCTTCCCGTTGTCCTCTCCTTTAACACCTAGGGTTACTCTTTCACTTGGAGATGGATCTGTTGCTTGGGTGCTCAGACGACGATGATAGACCATCTCTAGGACTTCGTCGCTATCTTCGCATCGTCTCACAATTGGCGCAACACCTTTAGTGATGCGCTGGATAACCTTGCTTGTATCTAATCTGAAATTGAAATCTCCAAAGATGAACATTGGGACATCGGCATGAGTATCCGCGTCTGTTGTTTGTTGAGATTGCTCGAGAGTACCTATCAGGGGTAATTTAATTTTGTGTAGAGTAAACTCCAGTGCCCGCTGGCGATTTTGTGCATAAGGTGAGGGTGTTGTCTCCATAGCCACTAAATTAGATGCATCATGAAACAGATGTATGTTTACAAGGTCTAGAGGTTTGTTATCATTGAAAAGCCACCTGGTTCTCATATAGCCCTTTCTAGACCAGCGACATTCCGGAAATAACCCTTGAGGAAATTTAACTTTCTCCACATGTTCGGCTGGCTTGTCGGCCGAGTTTCCGGCGTAAACTTCCCTCCCTTAGTTTAAGTGCACGAAAATATGGTATTAGCGACCGTTTTACAAGGTTTTTCAACTTAAACAGCCCACCTCCACCTACTTACCTTCTATCGATTCATATTGAGCAGTCTTGAAATTGTACAATTTGATATTTTGCACAGAATCATGAATTAGATATAGACTTCCTAGTGCCGTAAATTTTTCTAAATCTTCAAAATTTTCATCTAAAAATATTCTAACTCGACTGTAAGCTCCGATAATTGATTCATCACCCATAATTTTACTAAAAATAGTTAATGTAAGTGGATAGCTCGAGGTCGTTACCTGGTTCATGGCTTTGTATGATCTTCCGGGTACTTACTCTGTAAAATTTGATACATGCTCCATCGAATTACCATAGTTCTTCCCTCCTACCTCTTGGCAATGAATGGCCACTAGTTGTGGCCGAAGTTCGGCAAGATAGAACTTTAGTTGTTGGAACCATGATTCTAGAAGAGCAGGCTAGATGATTGGATGGGGCCATATTGGTTAGAGTCGCGAATCTAGATGGCTAGCTTAACGTTCACGCGGAACAATCAATTCAGCTGACTAAATGTTAACTTACATTTTCAAAAATGGTCCCTACATTCGCCGTTATCAGCATGCAGGATAGGAGATTTGCATTGCACTGAGACATGGACGAAAAATTGATGGCGAAAGTGGAGCCGACTTCTATGGTTGTGTGCGAATACCGCTAGATTTATCTGTTATATCGATACCATCTAGACCGTCCGATCGGATTATTCTGGTATAAAAATTTTCGTTCGATTGCACATCAATGATTCAAATTGACTGCCTCGGAAAAATGAACAAAATGGACAAGCTTGACAAAATGATGTCAAAATAATAAGACACTAACACTCGTAAGTCTAGGGCGCGAAATTCAAGCCTCCTTACCAGGTCAATCTGCGCATCATGCTATCTGAGGCTCCCATCTTGGTGGCTAGTTTTGTACAATCATGAGCTTTAATGAACGGATACTTGGGCTTAACTATCAGTATATCACTCTAGCCATCGGATCCAAAATCTCGGGTGAATTCCTCGAATTTGACCAGATCTTCTTTTCTAACAGAAGGCTTTGAACTAGCGAGAGCCTTCAGCATGTCGCTGGCCGTCACAACAGGTTCAAGCAATTTGTCAGTAGGTACCTTTTCCCAACTCATCTCCATTGCACCAGGTTCACCCGGGGAACAGGGTGTCAGGAGATCATCAACAATCACACCTTTGTCCGTCGGCGACGGACCCCTGACTCTCTTGAAGTGAGTCGCCGATCTGAACTTTCGCACCGGTTCGTAAATAGCATCACGAACCAAGACAGATATATCTGCACCTGAATAATTCTCAGTTCTTTTGGCTAAGAGCACGAAGTCTTCGTCTGTTAGTGAGTGATTTGTCTTGTTGATGTTCAATTTGAATAATTCACGTCGGGCAACTTCATCGGGAAGCGGGATATAGATGCGTCGTTCGAAGCGTCTCCTTATAGCAGCATCTATGCACCAGGGTATGTTGGTTGCACCTAAGACAAGGACATTGTCGTTTTTTGCCCCCACACCTTGCATTTGGACAAGAAATTCTGTCTTGATTCTACGCGCCGATTCTGATTCGCTGTCCGATCGAGAGCTGCATAGACTATCTACCTCGTCAACAAATATAATTGATGGGGCCTTTTTGCGGGCTAACATGAACAAACTTTTCACCAGTTTCTCGCTCTCACCGAGCCATTTGGATACTAGGTCGGAGGAGGAGACGGCAAAAAAGCTAGATTGATTAGCTTCAGTAGCAACTGCCTTGGCCAAATAACTTTTACCAGTACCGGGAGGCCCGTACAACAGGATTCCTTTCCATGGCTTTCTATCTCCGGTGAACAACATTGGGAATTTAATCGGTAATATTACTGCCTCGTTCAGTGAGTTTTTCGCGTTTTCTAGACCAGCGACATCACTCCATTTTACATTGGGACGCTCGAGCAAAATAGCACCACCAACTAGGTTGGTCAGCCGCTTTGTTTCCTTTTCATCATCGTCCGCGTCTTCACCATTCTCTTCTCCGCTATTTGGTCTCTTATCTGAACCCTCACTAGCCTTGACTGGCTTATGACTCTTCTTTCGCAACGATTCCTTCAAAGTTTCAGCTCTTGAGAGATACTCTCTGACCTTGCTGCGAATCTTCTCTCGACTCTGTTTATCTGCAACTTCATATTTGATGGCGTGCATGAAATGTTCCGCAGTGTTACTGTAGAGCTGGATAGCCTCCTCATATTTGCCAGCTTTGTCTGCCTCAGTAGCTTGTTTCGCCAATTCTATGGCTTTATCAACTGTGGGTGGAGCCATTCTTATAGTCCATGAAAATCGTTTCTAAGTCTAGATTTTTTTCAAAATGCTTTATTGGTACAAATGGAATACACAGATCGTACAATTCACTCAGGAAGAGACTTGTCATCGGTCAGTTATTTTTCAGAGGCTCTATCCCCCTCGCACACACGCGCACCTACACATCTGACGGAAAATCGATAAAAAAATATTGAGCTGCGAAGACCGAATGCCTGATATTCCTCTTGAGTCATAACACTACCAATTCACATGTGAGATTCGAGTTATCACCCCTGTTTTATAGATTTTACTCCTTGCAATAACTCCAATAGAACCCAGTTCGAGGACAACCTATGCAGATCCTTGGAAGCAATGAAAAGCTCAAAGTTATCAGCTCGCAGAGCAGGCACCAGTCAGAAAGATAACAATGGTGGTAAGAACCAAAGCTGCGATATTTGCGCTCAAAATGTGCCGGGACCCGAGAGGGAAAAAATTTTTGCCTTCGGCAAGTGTGATCACCATGTATGTTATGTATGTTCAGCAAGATTACGTGTTGTCTGTGATCAAGCCGAGTGTCCAATTTGCCGCGAGAGATTAGAAAATGTAAGTTTATGGTCCAGTCTCCCCCTACTCATTTTGACCGCCCAGACCTTCTGTCTTAACTAACAATCAATCAAACAATTCGACCAGGTAATATTCAGCAGCAATAGAAGTCGGGGCTACGCCAAATTTAACTTGAAAGATTGCCTCTACAATGAGAAGTACAAGATTTATTTCGAGAGCAGAGCCATCAAAGATTGTTTCGACCAGTTACTAAAGTACGAATGTCAAGAGTGCCTCAAAGCGAACAAGCAACGATTGTTAAAGAAAGCAAATTCAGAGAAGCAGACCAAGAATGAGCAGCCCAAAACGGCAAAGCCTGAACAATCGGTGGCAAATTCCAAAGAGGAACCATCAGGTGTTGACGATGAAGCAAAGTGCGAAAAGAGACATAGTGCTCTCGAAAAATTCGAGGACGATACTCAAGGACTACTCAAACCTTTGGATGTCAAGCAGAGTTCGTTTTCTGACGTTTTTGGTCTAACAAATCATCTAAGATATGTGCATAGACTCAAGCTCTGTGATTTATGTTTGACACACAACAAGCTGTTCCCTTTTGAGTACAGCTACTATACTATCCAGGCCTTGAGGAGACACATCGAAGAGGGCGAGCCAAATACATCTCACCGCGGCCATCCGAGTTGTGCCCTCTGTCAAAACACTTTCTTCAACACCGACGAACTGATTTCGCATATGTCCAGAGAACATTTCCATTGTCATCTATGTGGTAGACACGATTCCAACATGCGAATTTACTTTTTGGACTACACTGGTCTCAGGGAACATTTTAAAACTAAGCACTATCTTTGTGAGAGAGATAATTGCAGGCACGAGCAGCTTACCTCAGCCTTTGATAGCAACAATGAATACCAATTACATCTCATCGAAGTGCATGGCAATCCAACCTCGGGTATGAGTCGAGGTGAGGCAAGGCAGCAGCGCACTATAACATTAGACTCGGCATCATATCGAACCAGAGATTCCTCTCCCAACAGGTCTCTACACCGAAATCTCCCTCCTAATGCGGCTGTGGTTTCTACAGGAACAGTTGCTACAGCTAATAGCCAGAGACACCAGCGTCCAGAATCTATACAAGTTCAGCTCAGACCTCAGAGAATTCCATCACGAGCCGAGTTTCCTGTTCTGGGTCACTCTGTAGCCACTCCGACTCAGACATCCGTGCAGCCAGTTCCCAGCTCATACACTAGCAACTATCCTAGTTTGGTGCAAGCTCGAGGAGCTCAGCATGTATCTCCATCGTCTACTCTCAGTCAGCGTATGGTTGCTGGACCCTCCCAGCCCAGAACTTTCGTTAGGACGTTGGGAGGTGGCTCCAGAGCGCCGGACGAATTGAATGAGATGGACTTTCCGCCCCTTCCCGAGCAGCCCAAGGCCAAAGCGAAGAAGTCCGAGCGAGAGAAAACAAGTCTGGGTTCTAAAAATGATCATGGTGCCTTAACGTTAGATCAATTGATAAGCAGTAATCTTACATTATCTAATAGGAACAACGGACTCAATAAGAGGAAGGGCAACACTTCCAAGTCGAACAAGAGTGTGAAACAAAGAGTTATAAAATTTCAACTAAGTTAATCTACATAGTAAGGTGACTTTCTGTTTGCGAATCAATCCAGTGCGGAATCTGTGATACATGATTCTGGGAGATGAAGTGATTTTATATCATTGGATGGATCGAGTTCTTACGGGGTATTGTTCACATGGACGACGTACTCTATAGGTTTAGAGTCTAAGATTGAATAAAGAGGCCAACCGTTTAAATTTTGTTCTTAGCTGTAACAATTTCTCTTCGCATAGTGCACCGTTATCATTTGGGAAGTTTTCGACTAGTTTAAGGACCTCTTCCAGTTTATTGAGAGTTTTGGATGACTTTGTGTTCAGTGGTGAGGATGTTGATTGCAAAAGTTGAATCCATGCTATGGTGTAACCTCGATAGAGACCCACCTCCGACCCGACCCTCTGACCCTCGTCGTACCCCCTAGAGAACGCGTCCTCTTGACCCTGGCGCTTGCCGAGCTCGAAGCCAGTTTTATATCCAGCAGATGTAAGTTCTCTCTCGACGGTCTCCTCTAAATTGTCAAAACTATCGGCTCGAGATAACTTACGCTCGACCATCGTGTCCGTCTATCACCATGTTTCCCAGCTTGTTACTCTCTCCCAGAATATGAATTCAAGATTGGACTGGCTCGGGGTCCATGAGCTCGCTGCCTATGATCGAAATAATTCTGAGGCTGGTACTCAACGCGTTTGTGAAGGGCTGAGCGGCACGTTCGTCTAAGGGTCCGCAGACTCAACACATAAATGCTACTAGTATGTGCAAGCCTTGTACATCCTCGCATACATCGCAGCTTACGATCGTTGCCTGACGGGATTCCTGATGAATTTCGGTCTAATGTACGAACCAAACCAATAAAATTCGATAATCGTGTAAACATCTGTCCCATTCTTTTGGGATTCGGATCATGGATTACAAGATGGAACAAGATATTATCGAGGTATCTTATAGTGATAGCGTCCCATCTCAGGTCATTACCATCGATCTACCACATCCACCTGCAATTCCACACAATCAAAACGTCCAATCCATGCTATTTCCCTCGGACGATCACTCTCTAGCGCCTCTGCAACCAAACGATTCGGCCTCCCGGATAGAATGTACCCAGTTAGAAGCAAAAATCCCACTCTACGACAGCCTAGAGACCAGTAACAATAACGGAAATATTTGTTCAAATAACGATACCGTAGAGATTCAAGAGAGGTCTCTTGATAACTCGGATGAAGCCGACGAAAACAATACTGGTCACGGCTCGAAGTCTTTGACTCGTTTCAAATGGACTAAAGAAAAGTCCCAGGTTGCGATGAATTTAGTAAAGCACGGCTGCAAGCCCAAGTTAGTCTCGATTGCCGTCGGGTGTAGTCTCAGAACTGCTCAGAAGTTTGTCGAGACAGTGACTCCCAAGATGGAAGGAGGAACGTTCAAAAATTACGAAATAAGGCGGAGAGGTAGAAAGAGTAAGGATGTCAATCAGAGATTGGATGCCATAAGGGAAGTTTTGAGCAAAGATAGTTCAAAAACGCAGGTGGAGATTGCTGCTGATCTGAAAGTTTCCAATACAACGGTATGTCGCGACTTGAAAAGAATAGGTGCCTCGTGGAGGGAGAAGAGGAATGCTGATCAGCCTTGTAAGCGTGAGGGTAAAAGAGATCGGCAGTCATGTAATAGGAAACCGCCTTCACTGACGAACAAAAATAAGACTAGAGCTAGGCAGAAAAAAGATGTGGCAAAAAGGAACGACAAAGATATTAGTGAAACCTCCAACCCCGCCCCCATGAGAGTCGACACAGACCATTAAGTGGTACGCGTTCGAACCAACTATCAAATAACTATAAATGCCCCAATTGCACGATCAACTATGAAGCCTCAAAGATTCTTATGAATGAATAAATCAGTCATTTGATGATTTTAACTCAGTCATTTAGCGAGTACAGCTGATCCACTCAGTTTGTACCGAGACAGGCGCATGCAATCCTGGTCAATCGTTACTATCGTCGTCAAATATCTGATCTTTTGGTATGAGCGCGTCCAGATAAGGTAATTGTGTTGGCCTAATAGATATTAAGGGAAAGTACTTGTTTAAACCTGCATTGTTGGCAAACAAACTATGCTCGGAGATCGATTCGCACGTTTTGGCGACAAATCTTGTCAGCGCTCGCTCGAGATCCCTCTTCTGACAAGCGGCCTTGTCGCGGATCGCCTCGTACTCAGATATTGGTTGCCTATGAGTTGGAGTTCTTATGTATGAGTGAGGATCCGGAAAGGGTGGGTAATGATCGGGTATGTAGGAGTGTAGCGGTCGCATTTGTCCAGCTGACAGTATAGTCGGCTGCTTCTGAGGTTGCTCTTTTGCGGGCGTCGGAATTCGTATGAGGTTTCGTCTTTTACCATAGTCTGATACTGATTCAACGTTCAGTCCGAGCTCTATAAGAGATAGTATTACATCGTTCGGTATAACTTCGCATCTACCGTTATGTTCAGCGAGCATTTGAGATCCTCTTGCAGCCTCAGTGATGAGAGTTTGTAGCATCACAGTCAGTATTTCGATGACAGATTCTTCGGCTGCCATAAAGCCAGCCTCGTGGCAGCAAGCACAAACGGCCAGGGATAATACTCGGCGCCGTGCTTGAGCCATCTGCAAGGATCCAACCTACAGAGAGTGCAAATCAGAGCCCTACAGGTTAGTATCAGGTGAAGGTGGCGATATTGGTGTGCGATCTAATCCTTGCCAAGGTTGTTTGTGCCGGTTTCGGTCGGTGTCGGCATAGAGATAAGTAGGGGATTAAAAATTTGAGTCTGACCACGAGAGTTCTGTTGAATGTTGAGAGGTAGCCGTCATTTATTCACCAATCTTTTTTCGAGCGAGCGCGCGCGCATAATCGTACATATAGTGGCCGTCCGGGTTGAAATGGCGCGAAATATCAAACTGGTCTTTTCGTTTCCAACGATCATGTTCTTTGCTTCCTCTCGCAAGAATACCGCGAATACATAGTTCAGGCTCATACTCCGCCTTTCTCTATTCTTGGCCTGTCCATTTTGACATCGGAAGCGTCTCCTCTGTTTTCGGCCCAAGGATCTAAGAGGTGAGTCTAAGGGAGAATATATCAACTTGGATTTTAATCAATGTTTACTTTTGTTCAGTTTGGAAAGAGGTTGTTTCTAGGTTATCTCGATTGAGTCCCAATCCAAACAGACCATTGGATTTGATCTCCGTTTGAAGCCTGTTCTGAGGCAGCATCAGATTACAGACTGTTGTTGAAGATTTCAAGAATTGCAACAATCTCAAGGTCAGAGAGGTTGTTGGGGGGGGGGGAGGGTGAGGGGACTGATTATTTGGATTGAATGACACTATTGGAGATCGGACCACTTCGTCGGGACTCCCCTGCTCGCAAGTGGTAACATATGGTTGCTTGCGGCTGGAGCTTCCCCGAGATAACCTGTTGGCCTGCATATGTTTGGGGCAGTTTGAGGGGAGGCTAGTCGTGTTGGCTGGACCAGTTTTGTCTGCGGCACTCCGTCAATGGAGGGTCGGCGTTAGAGGAGTCAAGGAACTTTCGCTCTCTCGATGGTTCACAGAGAGCTCGCTTACTGAGCAAGGAAGCCGAGCAGAGGGCAAGCATTGGACTTGATAAGTTTGAGTTGATTCCTGAAGGTGGTCGCGCATGATGGTGATCCTTTGAGAGCCGGAAGTGGCGAGTCCCTCTGCAAGATGGCGCGTTTGTGGTAATTTAATAGCATCCATCTGACAGGCGTGCGCTTGATTGCGTCGCTTCGGCCGCCGATGGACAATGTTGTGCCTTCGCCGATGAGCTTGGAGTTGGAGTTCGAGCTTGATTCTGCTGGCCATTGAGTCAGCCGAGCGTGGTCAGCCGTTGCCGCTGTTCCATCGCCGCCAGTGGCCGCCACTCGCCGGCTGGGAGGCACCGGAAGGCCGGCCAGCTAAGAGGCGATCCGCTCCTTGTGGCCAGGCGAGCGAGCTAACGCAAGCGGCGGCGCCGCCCCAAACTCGGGCTTGGCACTGCGGCCGGCCTGAGTGAGAGTTGATTTATATGCCAACTGGCCGGCGGCCGAGCGAGCGATCAATGAGCGCGCTGGTTAATTAATGGGCGACGCTGGCGTGTAATTAAAACTTGATTGGCCTACGAGGCTTGGCGGCGGCGGCGGCGGCTGTGACTGAGGCGGCGGCCAACCGCTCAAGCTGGCTCAGCGCCTCCGCTGCCAGATGTAGCGGCGCCCAGTTTCCGGCCGACCATTGAGCGCCGGGCCCAGTTGGCCGGGCAACGTGCGCTCGTCTGGCCAGAGAGCGGCGCTGGTTGCGCAATGTGCGCTTCCAAAGCGACCATTGTTTGCGACCGACTGGCGCTCGGTCACGGCGCCGGCCTCATGGCGAGACGCTCGATGGCTCAATCGCCAGAGCGGGCCGGCTCGCAGCCCATTTAACCGCCCCGCTCTATTCTGCTCCACTTTGCCCCCCCCCCTCCCGTCCGCTCGTCCGGTCCGCCGAGCGAGCGAGCGAGCGAGCCCAACGCCCGCAGCTCAACTCCAAATCCCATAGAGTCCATTCCTCTTTTCCAAGCTCTCGCCAGATTGCCGCCCATTGGCCAGGAAGCGGCGCAGTCTCATTAGTATGGATTTGTTTGGACGCCGATTGTCTCAGCTGGCCTTGCGACTGGCCGACTGGCGAGGGCGGCCGCCAAGCAGGCGCCCTCTTGCCGGCCAGCCCTCCGCCTCTCCTCTCGCCTCCAAAGGCCTGCGCAATCAATCCACCCTGCGCGCAGCTGCGAGCGCCGAAAGGCAACTCGACGGATCTCACCTGTTGCAGCGGGTGGCCTTTGCGCGCTGATTAGATTTGTCGACGGCGATGCGAGCGGCGCCCACTTCATTAGGCTCGCTTTCCGCTTCGGCGCCCGTCAGCCAGGTGATGGGCAAAAAGCGGACTTGCTTGCCGCAAATGGCGGCCGGCGCAAAGTGGGAGCAGCGCCGAGTGGACCATTAGGCTCGGTGGTCTTTTTCACGCCGAAAGCGAGATTGACTGGCCAACTCGAAACGCTAGCGTCGGATTACGCGAGCAGGCGAGCACCTGGCCAGCACTGGCGCCAGCGCAGCCAGCCAGAGCGGCCCACACGCTGGCCTAGCCTTGCCAATCGGCGCCGATGGCCGATAAAAGGCGATCACGATGGCGCAGGAAGTGGCCGCCGCGGCGGCGCCTCGCTCGCTCAAGTGGCCGCCAGATTGGCCGACGGCGCCAATTTAGATCCGCGCGCAGATTAGATAAGAGCGCCATTCAACAAGCGATGGTCCCATTATGCTTGGCCACTACTGGTGTTGAGTGGCTGCCAATGAGCCTGAGCTCGGCGCGCCTCAATCGAGTCTGGTTGGCTTGGCGGAGTGCGAGAGTGGCGCTCGCACTCTAATACTGCGGCGCAAACCAATCAATGGGAGGATGATATTTCCACTCGATCTTGCGGCGAGTCTTCTCGGGGAGCGAGAGTGTTGCTGCGCCGGCGCCAAGGGGCATCAGAGCGCCGATGAGAGGAGACAAGACGAGCCAAGTCGAGTTGAGTTGAGTTGAGTTGAGTTGAGTTGAGATGAGATGAGACGAGACGAGACGAGACGAGGCAACACAAACAAGAGTTTGCTGGCTCAAGGACGCCGAGCTGCATGTCACTGGGTTGCGCCGTCGAGCCAGCTTCCTGCTGCCGGCTCACCTGACTGCGCGCGGCCGCCGGGCTCCTCGGCGCCGCCAGGGCGACCATATGGACGCCCTGCCTCAGGTTGCTCGGTAGCCATCAGGCGGCCGCTTGCGTGCCTCTGAGCGAGGAGCTCCCGTTGGCCGGGCTGGAGGCGCTGGCGAGCGACCAAACTGGAGGCTGGCTCAACTGAACAGGACCACACTGAACCAGGGCGGCCGGCCGAGTGTCTCGCCCGCAAGCCCCTCGCTTGCCACTTAATGACAACCGGCCAACAATGATAATAATTGGAATGGCAGAAGCCAGTTATTGTCACTCGGCTTGCCGAGTTGGCCTGATTGCAGTGGGCCAACTTGGCCGGCGATCGGCCGGCAACGAGGGGCGAGGCTGGCGCCGGCTGGAGCCTACAGTCTGCAGCGGAGGCGAGCGCTAGTCTAATGGAGTCCAATCCAATCCAATCTTGCTTTCCTGATGCGGCCGCCGCCCAGCCCAAGCTCAGCCCAGCCTCAGCCTAAAACTACAGCTCCAACTCCAGCTCCAGCTCCAGCCAAGCAAACTCATGACGGATACTTTCTGCTGAGCCACGGCAGCGACGGGGGCTCGGCCGCCATTCATGTGTCTGGCGGCGGCTCGTTTCCATTCCGCCCGCGCTGCTTGTTGCGCGCTCGGGGGTCCGCGAGCTCGAGGAAGTTGCGCCCGCCTTCGCTTGGGGCTGCCGCGCTCGCTTTGGGCGCAATATTTTTATGACAAATCTTGGCGAAATTTGCATCTTCATCCCGCGAGACTGGCGCGACGAGCAGCCCGGACTGTTTGCGCATACTGTACACGCAGCTGGCTGCAACTTTACAGCCCAGCAGCGGCGGCGGCGGCGAGCGAAGCGCAAAAGCGCACAGCCACACTGATTGCCATTCAGCGCGACGCTCTGGCGCAAACACGACCCATTTCTCGCCCGCAAGCCCGAAGCTCAAACCAGAGAAGACTCGCCCCTTTTGCGCCCCAAGCAGCGCGGCCAGCGAGAGGAAGTCAGCGGGATCGGAAGTGGCGCCGAGTCGGCGAGAGTTCAGCTAGAGGAGGAACAGCAACAGTTGTCATAGAAACGGGAGCTCGCACAAGAGCGGCCCGTTTGTTTGTTCGCACCGGCGGCCATTGAGAGCGAGCCTGTCCACAGTTGCCGGCCGCACTCGCACTAAGGCCGCGCTCAGCCGAGCCGAAGCAAAGTTGGAAGCAGAAGCGAGAAGAGTGGACTGCAACTGCAACTGCAACTTCAACTGCAACTTGGAAGACACAGCCGCCGGCCAGACAGTCGGGCGGCCGATCGATCGAGCGGCGAGATAGACGGGCGAGCGCGAACAGGAGAGATAGCCGCGGCTTGAGGCTAGGATGCTCGGCTGAGCTGGGGCCGAGAGGAACATGTTTGGGGGCGGCGGCGCCGGAAGAAGGAGTTGGTCGGGCGAGGGCGAGCAGAGGGAGCGGCGGCGGCAGCGCCAAGAGGCCGAGAGAGGGCGAGCAGAGTCGGCCAAGTCGGGCGAGCTGGCGCACGAGTTTGGTAAGAGCGCGGACGAGCGCCAGCAGTTCCTCTCGGCCGACTACAGGAGCCGGCAGCAGCAAGGCCGCGTCAAGCTGGCCAAGCAGGAGACCATCGAGCTGGAGGAGAGGCGAGGCTGCGTTGCTTGCAAGATGGCGGCCAACTTTATCCGAAGAAAGTGGGCGCTAACACTGGCGGCAGTGGTGGTGTCCTGCATCGCGGCCATCTACTGCATCCCGTTCATTGAAATCGAACCCCAAATACCAAGACAACTGCCGCACATTCCCTTCAACTTCGAAACCGGCCCATTGGCCCCATCGAGCATGAGCTCCTTCAAGATTGAGCGCCTGTTCGAGGGCCAGATCTACGGGGCCGAGTCGGTCGCCCTGGACTCGGCGGGCAACATGTATTTGGCAATCGAGGGCGGCTTTGTGCTGTACGCGCACTTGAACAGGAGCTCGCAGCCGAGACGCCCGCCACAGTGGGAGAGCGGCGAGACCTCCCCAGTGGGCGAGCCAGTGCGGCTGGCCAAGATAGCCGAGCTAAACGGAGTTAGGCCGGTCCCGTACGAGAGCAGGAGGCGCGCGAGGGGCGATGGCGCGGACACTTCGAGGAGGCGCGAGTGTCAGCTGGACGAGCAAGTCTACGGGCCGAGCCTGCACTCGGGCGGCTCGCTTGCCTCGGCCAAGTTTGCGCCCGCAACAGAGGCGCCCGCAAGCGGCAACCAGGAGCAACAGGAGGAGAGGGGCGAGTTTGTGTCGCATGTTCACTATTCCAGATGCTCGAAGCCCCTCGGAATGAGGCTCAGTCCGGACGAGAGCCTCCTCTACATCATAGACACCTACAGCGGCTTGTATCGCGTCAACCTGCGACTCTCCGAGCGGCATGAGCCGAGCCAGCGGCTGGTCAGCAAGCTGATCGACTTCAGGACAAACAAGCGGCGAGCGCTGCCGGTGGCCAAGTTGGGTTCGGCCGGCGACGATCTGGCGCCGTTGGCCGGAGCCGGGCAGCTGGAGGTGGCGCGCCCACAGGAACTGAACGTCACGCTGATGGCCGTGGACGACCTTGCAGTGGACTATGGGGCCGGCACTCGGGGCGGCGACATCATTTACCTGACGGACGCAAGCCAGCGCTGGCTGGCGCCCAGCTACGTGTTCCACATGCTCGAGGGTCGGCCGGGCGGGCTCGTGTTGCGCTTCGACACGGGCAGCGGCCAGCTGAGCGTGCTCGACCCAAACCGGCTGGCCCACGTGCGCACCTCCGGCCTCGACCCCCCGAGCCTAACCAACCTGAGCTCGCCCCTCGCGCCCGTAAACCTGAGCGCCGACCAGCTCTACATGGGGATCGGCGCGCCCCGTTTGGACGAGAACGATGTTTTCGACGATCGGCCGCTCAACTTTCCCAACGGACTCGAGCTGACGGACGACAGGCAGGCAATTCTAATTGCGGACACAACAAACAAGCGCATAATCAAGCATTACATCAGAGGCAAGCGCGCCGGAACCAGCGACCTTTGGGCGTGGACGCCGCACTTTCCCGACAACATCCGGCGCGGCCACGACCCCAGGCGCGAGACCTACTGGGTGGCCGGCTGCGGCCAGGACACGAGGGGCAAGTTCGATCTGCTCGGATGGCTCGACTCGTGGCCAAGGTTGCGCAAGTTTCTGGCCAAAAACTTCCATCTCCTCGGCTTGCTCATCGAGTCCCTCGGCGCCCACCTACTGCGCTCAACCAGCGTCAGGGATCTCGGCTTCTCCATCAAGAACGGCCAACTGCTGATAGAGCAAATGTGTCCGGGCATGATGATCCTGCAGTACAACAACTACGGGGACCTAATCAGGAGCATCCACGGCAAACAATTCCCGCACGATCTTGGCCTCCAAAGTCAGGTGAACGAACTGATCGATGCCAAGAGGCAAGAGCACCTCCTCTACCTGAGCTCGCCCTCCTACAAGTTCGTCACCAAAATCACCCTGCCAACTGAGTCGTTCGATTTCCCATCCAACGAGCTCAGCTAAAATCTGAGATTTGACAGTCTAGTCGATCGAGTTAGCTTAAGTGGAGACAAATTTTAAGACAGAACTCGAGCTGTTGTTGTTGTTGTGGTGGTCGTGTTTGTACAGATAGAGACGAATAAATGATTGTTTTCCATCCAGCTAAGCCCATTCGCCTGCCTGGAAGTGGGCTTGCAGTTCGTGTTTGTCGGTCGTAGGAAAAGTGGCCCAAAGATATACAATACAACGCTCATAGTGCTAGCGGACAGCAGGAACTCAGCCGATCGGAGGTCTGCCAAATCAGGGCATCACTTCTGGGAGTGTTTCCAATTTGTATGCAAAGGATCACGCAAAGCCCCGCCGACTGTAGCCGAATCGAACCGATCAAAGCGGATGATTGGTCTGGTCGGGGGCGAGACAGATGCAAGCGCAGCTTGCAATAACAACTGGATCGTAAACTTCCCTCTCCGACCGTCTAGTTGGATTTGCAAAGGTTCCCTCCGCGCAAATTCATATCCAAGGCGTAAGCGTTCGCTTGATAACTGTGAAAATGTTATCCGAGTGCCTGTTTGGTTGGCTGGCGCAAACAGGAGAGATGCAGTGAGACGATCATGAGCTCGAATGGCTCAGGCAACACAATGAACGCTCAGTGATGCCTCGCATTTGGGAAGATGCTTGACGGGCAGCACCTGAGTGGCGCAACCCGAGCCAAGAGCGCGTCAACGCGCTTCTGGGTGCCAGCAACCAGGGCGGGTGCTTTGCGGTGGAGGCCTCATGAATCTGATGGCCCGATTGTGTGCGAGCGCGACGGACACCGAGAGCTGGTCGGCCTGGTGTCCTATGGACCAGAGGTTTGCGCGCCAGTCGGCGCCGCGCTCGGCCTCATGCGGGCAGCAAACTTCCAGCGCTTCCTAAACACAACCTTCTTCGACTGTGTCAATTGGCTCAACTCTGAGCTCGCTAATAAACCACAAACGTACCGCTCTGCTCGAGCCACTTCATCGGAACTCTTGGAGGCGAAATTTCTAGCTTGTTGAGCGGCAAAACTTAAAATCCAAGACAACCAAGCGGCATTAGGGACACATCCCGCTAAGACACTCTAAGTGGGCTAGTAGATCAAAAAAGCAATAACAAAATGGACCCTCGCAAAGGAGAACTCGTCTCGAGCTTATCTCGTGGAGCTGCTTAAACTCTGGAGACTGGTTCTTGTGTTGATGTGTCGTCTCTCTCTCTCTCTCCACCTGAACTCGCCGTGGCTTCCATCCTCTTCGTCATCCCTATTCACTTTGGCTCCACTTGCTCACAGTCCTCGTCCTCCTCTCCTCTGTCCACCGTTCGTTTGATTTCTCTCTTTGCGAGTCGCAACGGACTCAAGCAAACTGATCCACCTGCCACACGGACAACTCCTGGCCGCTCTCTCAAAGCTGATAATTTGTCTCTCGCTCTTTCGCCCTTCAGCTTGTTGCAGGCTGAGCTCAGCATCGCTTGCTCGGGCCATTCTCGCAACCAATCGCGCAAGCAGCAACCAACCGAGGCCAATACTTAGCTGAAACAATGATCGCTTTTAGCAAAAATGGACCCACCAAGAGAGTTTAGGCACATGGAAATATTGAGTGGCGATCGATTTGAACGGGATGAGACTAGATTGGCTAGTTCGTCTTCGTTAGCGAGGATGTTGCGCTCCAGTTTCAGCATTCTCCTCTTGGGTGTCCTGCCAAGTTACGTTACGGCCAACGAGTTCGAGTGCGGTGTCAATAGGTTCAACAACGAAAGTCCGCTCACCGAAAGAATAGTCGGCGGAAACAACTCACTACAGTAAGCTCAGGAAGCTCCCAAACTGAAACGAACCCCACTCGAAACAAAACACAATTGTAACTCACCTTTCCATTTGCCCGAAACGAAACTAAACGGAACGAAAACGAACCAACTCAGGGGCGAATGGCCGTGGCAAGTCTCGGTGAGATTGAACCATCCTCAAGCGGGTAAAGTTGGCCACTGGTGCGGCGGAACTCTGATCAACAAGGAGTGGATCGTGACGGCCGCCCATTGTATTATAAAGTGAGTTCCTGGCCCAACCCTCTCCCCTAAACTGGCCAACCAATCCAAACCCTTCTCGCAAAAGCATCAGACGACAAACTCTGACCAATCTACAGTCCCCTGTTCACCCTACCCCAGGCCATGTTTTGGGAAGTCAGATTGGGCGAGCACAATCAGAAGAACACAGAGGAGGAGGAGAAAACGTTGGCCATCTCCCATGTGTTCCATTATCCCTGGTATCGGGGCTACGACAATGACATTGCCGTCATGAAGCTCTCCGAGCCAGTTAAAGTGACAGAGTATGTGAGACCAATTTGTGTTCCAGACGAGAGGACCTCCTTCTTCGGCAAGGAGTGCGTGGCCACAGGTTGGGGAAAGGTGGACTACAACAAGAAGGCCTCGAACATTCTGCAGAAGGTTGCCGTCGATGTTTACGAGATAAGCGAGTGCCAGAATGCCTACTATCCAAAGTTCAGGATAAGCATCGACCAGTGGCACCTATGCGCGGGGACGCGCGACGGCGGCAGGGGCACCTGTCACGGCGACAGCGGCGGGCCCCTCCAGTGTCGCGTGAACGGCAAGTGGATGATTGCGGGCATCACATCCTTTGGCTCGGGTTGCGCTAAGCCCGGCTTCCCCGACGTCTTTACAAATGTTGCCTACTTTACCAATTGGATAAAGGAAATGATGAAGTCAACTAGCTAGAAGTTGAATGTTGCCAATTCCTATAGATGGAACCACTCATTGTCAAGTTGATTCTCTCTGATTGGCGGCCAGATGTCTTGTTGAACCAACAAAGTTTCAAAACGAGTGGGAATTCGAGCACATCCATTCGAAGGTTGCAGTTTGTGTCCACGATCGAGCCAGCTGATCTTCTTTTGTCCCTCTGTTGTTCGCGAGCCAAGAAATCAATCCATAGTTTTGGTCGACTCGCGCAAAACGAGCTGGCCAGACATAACTCTCTCAGAAGCCAACTCCATTGAGCGCTTGTTGACGTTGTAAAGTATTGAGGAATAAATGATTGTTTTCCATCCCGCTTGCTCCACTTGTAATAGCTCGTCGCCACTCTCAGCCTGAGCTTGCTGGCAAAGATCGTGTTACCAGTCAAGCCTCGACCTCTCAGCCACAAGCACTTGCCTCCCTGAAGCTCACTTAGACGATGCAGCCGAGACTCATCGTCCAGCTAGTTGCTTTATATCTGGCTGCAACAATCAAGCTCGCAGCTGTGGGCCAGACGAGCGAGAGCATCGAAGTCGAGTTTTCCCAATGCGACACTAAACGCGAGACTCGCGCTGGCTCCTACGAAGCACCTCAAGACTGCGGCGTCGCAACAACATCGCGCCAGTACGACGAGTCCAGAAACCGACACCCACAATATCGCCTCCTGAATGGCGAGCCTGTTGAGGGCGGCAAGTGGCAATTCTTTGCAACCTTGGTCGGCCAGTCTGAGTCCCGGGTTTGTGGGGCAACAATAATCGGCAACGAGTATGTGGTTACGTCGAAGACATGCGCGACCGCCGCGAGCAAGCCAGCAAACGAATCCAGCCTCCGCATTCTACTCGGACATCCAGACAGAACTCAAGAGAGCTTCAATGGAAAGGTAGTCTGGGTTTACAGGTCCTGCTCCTCCCTTGGCTACAGCATCAGACCCTCGATCAACGGCGCCTACAGGTCCAAATTAGACTTTCTCATCATTAAACTGGACGAGAGGCTCGACTTTGGGGATACCATTCAGCCGGCTTGCTTGGCCGATTCAGCCGACATTCTAACGGACAAGAGTTCAGAGTGCATCGTCATCGGGCACTCGGGAACTTTCGGCCAGGATCTAGAGCTCAGATCAGCGCCCATCAAGTACTTCAAGTGTTGGATGGAGGATGAGAGCCAATTTTGTTTTAAATCAGCAAGCAACGAGAAGAGAGTGATCACTTGTGCCAACGATTCAGGCGGTCCAGTGTTATGCAAACGAGAGGACCGCTGGCACCTGGTGGGCGTGGTTTCGACAACGCCCACTAATTGCAGCAGGGAACTTTGGGATTTGGGAGTTTTCAATGTGGCAACGAAGCTAGATTTTGTGATAGCAACAAACACCTTTGGGGCCTGCATGGATTCGCTGATCGAATGACGAGAGAGGCTGGCGCCGATATCGGGTTACATAGATATGCCCTCCACAACTCAAGCCTCTGACCAGACAGAGAGAGTCGCACACTCTGAGCTCGCTCGAAATGGTTCGAGTCAAAGCAGGTTCCCAATTCAGCTGCTCATATTATCCACTATGCTCGCTAGCTCTGACTGTCCTAGTTCTCGCTGAGAGGTGCTCGGCAGAGGTCGCGGGAGGGGCAAGTTTGAGGCGCCAAAGGCGAATGGTTGCGGGTTTGAACGCAACCGAGAATCAATGGCCGTTCTTTGCCTTCCTAGCCACACCAAAGAAGTACTGCGGCGCGACAATAGTGCACAAGAGATTCATCGTAACCACAGCATCATGTATTCAGGGAACGCAACCAGACAAGATCACGGTCAGGGTTGGTTCCATGAAAAGGCCAAGGGCAGAGAAAGTTAAAGTGAGGCTCGTATGCATAACGAGCGGATACCAGAAGTTAGGGCCGAACGCTTACGACGAGGACTTTGCCATTATGATGCTCAAGGAGCCTCTGAAGTTTAAATCAAACATCAGACCAGTTCGTCTGACCAAAGAGAGTGACGCGAGGACAGATTGGTTCAAGTATGCCAAGTGCCATGTAATTGGTGCTGGTGCCTCAAACAAGAGTCTCCAAGTGAGCAAATGGGTCCAATATAGGGAGGTTAAATTTCACGATTGCGTAGAGGGTGAACCAGACAAGAGCGTACTCTGCTACCGACACCTGGGCGAGGTGGGCAGTTTGGCCTGTAGGGGCGACTATGGTGGCCCAATTGTGTGCGAGCGCGACGGACACCGAGAGCTGGTCGGCCTGGTGTCCTATGGACCAGAGGTTTGCGCGCCAGTCGGCGCCGCGCTCGGCCTCATGCGGGCAGCAAACTTCCAGCGCTTCCTAAACACAACCTTCTTCGACTGTGTCAATTGGCTCAACTCTGAGCTCGCTAATAAACCACAAACGTACCGCTTTGCCCCATGAACCTGGACCCTCTTCATTCACTCATTTTAACGTTCGGATGTCTCGAGCATGAGAAAAGATATCAAATTACATGTACTTGTGCCAATACGAGCAGCCTTTTTTATCGAATTCAGCAGCTTGATGAGGCTTAGTTGAGGATGAAAACCAAATTTTACTTGTGGACTGTTTCAGTTGGTCTCGTGGTTTCATTGTTGGTGGAAACGCTCAGAGTTAGCCCCCAGGTGAAGGCTACTCTGGACTTGTGCCACGTCCAAGCGGATGGGCATGGCGGTGAACTGGCCTTTCCGAGCCCAAACCGACAGAAACTCGGCACTCACTCTCTATCCAGAGTTCAAGATGATGAGGCAGTAGGGACGACAAGTGCCATTTCTGCAAAGAGAATCTCGAATTATGAGCGATGGCCATTCTATGCTTTTCTAGAAACTCCAACAAGCTTTTGTAGCGCGATAATCATAGGCCCAAATAGATTGCTCACCGCTGCAAGCTGCGTCTTCGAATACAGATATCGTCCCAAACTTATTAGGGTTGTAGTGGGAGTAGAGAAGAAAACTCAAGACTTAAAACGGGAACAATCGGTGAAAGCTTTAAAAATCTGCTATCCGAGCGATTTTCGTAACCTGAATGCGGACGAACGGTTCGCACATAAGGATTATGCCATGATTAAGTCGGAAAAATTTACTTATAACGACTTGATCCAACCAATTAAAGTTTGGACAAGGCAAGAAAAGCCCTATGATGCGCGAGGCTCCAATTGCGTTCTTCTGGGTAGAGTTTCGAGGAATCCTCCAAATTTAGCAATTTCAAATATCGTCAAGAGAGTTGATTGTACGAAAGAGTACAAATGGGACTTGTGCTTACGAACTCTGAAGAGCAATCATCCCTCTGGTTGTAAGGACGATAGAGGCGGAGCTATTGCTTGTAAAAGAAGCAAAGATGACCAGTGGTGGCTTGTTGGGGTGATGCCCGCCACGAGCAACAATTGCTCAGTCTTGGATAAAGTCAAAGAGATTCATGCAACTGAGATCTCGCACTTCCTCAACAGCTCATGGTCGGATTGCGAGGCTTATTTGTCTGCGTGAATCCGGTATTGCTTATAGCGAGAAATCTCTAATTTCTGTTGTTATCTTGGTTGGTCTAAATATCGAGTCAAGCCCGACCAATGCTGAAGGATCTCTTCGCTGAGAATCGAGGTGACCTAATACCGTTATGTAGTGACTAAAATTAATTTACGTTGACCGACGGTGAAGACGTTTATCAATTTAGACTATAATGTATCACAGATGGGTAGTAATGAGGGCTGAAGAGGTTTCTATCTTCGCCAAATCTTTAGAATCTTATCCTTGCCGCCACTAACCACATGTTCACCGTCCGGACTCCAGTCGATAACATATACCTCATCTGCGTGACCCGGTAGATCGCACATCAATTTTTTCGAGCTCATAGCCCAAACTTTACAGGTTGAATCGGCGCTAGCACTAGCTAGAAGTCGGCTATCGGCGGACCAGGCGAGTTGGTAGACCCTTTGGACGTGACCTCGTAATGCGGTAACAAACTTGCCGTCCTTGCCATTCCAAAGGCGTATCGATTTATCGAAAGAGGCGCTAGCTATGTAGCGCATATCTGGCGAAAATTTAACATCGTTAATAAGCTGTTGGTGGCCTGTGAGTCGCGCTACCGGTGCTTTTGCACTCTCCGGCCGCCACAAGAACATTGTGAAATCGTCTGATCCTGAGACAAGCATGTCCTCGTTGCCTCCCCTAGCTTTGTCGTAACGTTCTTGTGCTTTTTGCGCGAATTCCGTTCGCTCACTGCCAGTTAGGGACGGAAGCTGTGACTTGTGTGTCATCTCTGGGTCAAAAGCTCCAGCTCGGACAATATATTCACAACTAAGTGCTAGAGTATTGACCCAATGTGCGTGGCCATCGAGGGATCTACAAAGGGCGCCATCTGAGCCGCGCCATACTTTGACTGTTCGATCTTGGGACGATGAATAAATAAGCCCGTTCGCGCTCCATTTTATGCAGGTCACCGACATACTATGGCCAGACAAGGTTAGCTCACACTTATGAAGCACCGTATCCCAAATACGAACTGTCGCATCTTTTGAGGAGCTGGCTAATCGACGACAATTTGGGTTACAGTTGAATGGTTCCCAAGCCAAACAGGTAATCCACTTTGTGTGGCCCATGAGAGGGACGTTGCTTAATCTTTTGCCCAGCTTGGGGCACCATATGTTTACTTCACCATTTCGACAGCCAGAGGCAACTCTTTGAGAGTCAGGTGACCATGCAACAGCGAGCACCCAGTTCCTATGACCAGAGCATGTGTGAGTTGGCGTTTTCGTACTGATGTCCCAGAACCTGACAGTGCTATCTCCCGAACCAGAGGCTAGACCTGTGCCGTCTGGACTGAACGACGCGGAAACTATAGCCTCTCCGTGACCAGACATTGAGGAAACACATCTTGTCACCGGTTCCACTTTAAATACTGCTTGCGGTGCGAAAACTATTTCAAGAACGCGTTCCTGGTCGAACTCAATCACTTTTTCATCCTCGTTTCTAGTGCTTGCTATGGTGTCTGTTATTTGTGATCCCTCAACGAAAAACAAATACGGAACTCTATCCTCCTTCGGGATCTGGAGTAAGGCTTCACAGACAGATTGTAAGTCATTCGGCCTGAGATTTGTGGGCAGCTCGACTTGAGATCCTTTCTGTTCCCCAGATTCGGTTTTGAACTGGACCAATATAGTCTGCGTCATCTTGAGTTGATTATATTTCTCTGCTAAGGTATATTGAGACCTAGTAGTATAATAAAGCAGTCAGAGTAGCTTCATTATGGCTGTTAACAATGGACGATACGCAGACAACAAATGGAGCGTCACGAAATCGGAAACCACGTGGCGACTTTCTAAGATTCTACGCGGACAGCGTAAAATTATATTCCCTTCTGCGAGGATGGCGAACCCTGGTCGGAGAGACCAAGAACCGATATTAAACTGACTGTCAGACCCGTGAGCTCTTTTCTCTCCCCTATCAACCGGTTTGTCTTGAGAGTATGGGAAACTGGTGGTAAATATTTGGTAATGGCGATACAATATTTGTGCCTCATGGATAGAAAAGAATCGAGGAGCAACTGAAAAGGCTTCAATCTATATCGCCAAGCCTCCCGCTGCCAAGATGTTTTCAAGAATCAGAGGGTTGTTTGGACTCTCGAAGAGCAATGTTCAGGACTCATCAGAATTGGTTCTCGTTGAGGATGACAAGATACCCGAGCTGCCATTCGTTTTATCATCGCTGTTCTATCTAGCTGTCGTTCTTTTTGTCGGGTTACCAGTATGGTTTTACACATGCTCTTCGACCATATACTCACTGCCGACGCTGACAGAACTCGATGAGAAGCTGACCAACCCCACGAACTCGCAGCCTAAGTTACATCTCGATATATCCGTGATACAACTGTCAGGATTTTCGGAGAAGGTTGACGTAGATCTATCCGACGAACGGAGCATTTATTTAAGGGATCATTTGCCTAAGAACCTCGGCACTACAGCCACCAATATTACTTATGATGTTGACTGGCGCGTAAGGAGACCAACTGTTGATGAGATGGAGTTGTTCAAGACTTACCAAATGAGCCAGCATGATGCAGTTTCTGTAAATAAATCTGCACTAGGAATATTCGAACGAGAGTTGACTAAGATTCACAGGCCATCAAACAGGTTCAGATTATTTATGTATGTAATAGAGGATCAATATCATCGCGCTTATTGTGACTTGTCTCGGAAGCACGACTATACGATCAGTTTCGATCGTTTCGTCTACCTTTGTCCATTGAATGCGCCACCAACCGAACACGGTCACAAGATTATCACCGATATCATCAGCGAAGCAGTCGAAAACATATACTCACCGACGGTAGATGAGCGGAAAGTGAAGCATATCTTGGGTACTCAAATCGATTTAGTGTTCTCTTTGCTACCGGAGGTAGCTGACTTGAGCAGCACAAGTTCTCTCTCTGCTTTGTCTGATAAAATTCATCGTACCTACATGAAGAACGTCATCGATGAGTTCCCAGAGCTCAAAGAGATAGTCAACATCCGGTTGATCGTCCAAAACGTTTTCGAGGTTCTCAGTGATAGCCTGGTTCGCAAGATTATCAAAAGTGAGGTGCAGAACGATAATTCAAGCTCCAGCGTAGCTCCTGCGAGATCTCTGCAAGTAGACCGAGTTCATGAGTTGTTCCACCAATTTGATTCCCGGGTTAACAAGCACTCACCGCAAAGCGTTCACAATGTGATTGTTATTGTTCCAGATCCAGAAAATCAGGACATAACTTTCGACGCATCGTCAGGAAAAGAAGCTTCAAAGAATATGCATATACTTGAAGGCCAGGAAACTAGTTCAATGACCATCATATCTGATGATAGATCTATGGTGCTCAGTTTGAGAGCTATCGTGAGAAGAGTTGTAGGTCTCTCGAGCGCTAATATGTGCGAGAGATGTACAGTCCGTAGGGACGTTTTCTTCAATCGGTGGGAGTTGGATGCTCTAGTGGGGGTCTTGACCCTAAAAAAACTCATGAGCACATTATTGTCTCTAAGATCTGTCAGCCGGCAAGTTGTCGGAATCAAAATCACAAGTAATGTGTCAAAAATGGCCACCGAAGCTCGAGATTTGGCGCTCAAGTCCATCGAGTGTCTTGAAAGTCGCCAAACCTCGAAGGCCTACCAACTAGCCACAAAAGCTTATGAGATTTCTGAATTGGCCTTCTATGATCCGTCACTATTAGAGTCTCTCTACTTCCCCGATGATATGAAATATGCAATATACCTCCCTCTTTTCTTACCCCTAGCGTTCCCGTTTGCCTTGTCACTCATCAGACCGCTACGGTTTTTGCTGAGGGGTAGGACAAAAGAAAAACTGAAAATGAATTAGTATACTATCAGGTTTAGAATTCCTAGATCTTGGTATTATTCTCATTTTGGCAGAGATTCGTTAATAAAACGGGCAAAGATAAGATGTTCACAGATTATCCACTCCAGAGTCAACCACTTGATCACTTTCGAAAGGGCAACTCATGCACCTTATGGCGTTGATTCCAAAATTTAGGCAGTATTTTCCTACACATTCGCAACAACCAATGTGAAACCATCGATATCCGCTTGCTCCCATAGCTATACACGAGGATTCACACTTGTACATGTCCACACATGATGATAGATAGGCCACCATACACTTGAGAGTTGAGTTGGTGCCACTGGTCTTGATAACTTCCTGGCCGTAAACCTTCCAACGTCCTTCCGATGAGTCTTCGTCGGTCACAAAGAGCTCGAATAGATCATCGTTGGTGGATTCGAAAACTTTCACGTGAGATTCCAAACTCTTATCATTCTCGTCCTCTTTTGGACAGATATCTGATTTGTTGATTGTTATGAGGGTGGCATGGTTAGAACTTGGACTAGTGGGCGTGTAAGACATTTGATGTGGTCTACTCACCAACACAAGAGCAGCAGTCTGTGTAGAGATCACCGAGACAGTGCGAGCACGTTTTGAAGCAGGTATAGTTCAATTTAGCTTCACATCTACAAGCGTCAATGAGTTGACATTTCGATATTATTGGCGCACATTGCATTCGAGGGCATGCGGTCGTGCCGGTGGAGTGAATCATGAGAACAGTCAGTAGTGAGATCAAGACGAGGAGCTTCTGGGTCTCGGTGGACGCGACAAAGAGATGAGTGGAATGCTTGACTCGGCACCTGAGCCATGCAGATTCACTCGAGTCCTCCATGCGGACGTCCGATCAACAAGTGAGCGCTCGTTGGATGTTAGGACTCCAGGTTGATATGTAATAAATGTGAATCATCAATAACATATGTGTAGGAATGAGTGATCCCGCAAGCCAGGTGGGCTGGCGAACAGTGTATTTGGCTGACGGCAACAGAGTATGGGGCAGCTCGGTGCATCGTGCCGCATAGGCAGTGGCGGCAGCGGCGGCCGCCTGATGCAAGAGAAACGGGAGAGCCTATCCAAAGCTGCAGGCTGAAAGTTCAGTCGTCCAAGGCGGCGGCTCGAGCGAACAAGGGGGAAACCTTTTGCGAGGGAAGCGCCAGTGTTTGGCAGCGCAGGCGCAGGGTTGGGGCGAGTTGCGGGCATTTCGTCCATGCATTGGCGGCGCCCCGATCGGCCACATCGAGCCCGCTGCGAGCGTGCGTCTGCGCGTCTGTCTGGTGGGACAGGCAAACCGCGCTGCTGCCGACACCACTGTTCGCTGTCTGACAGGCTCGAATCTCCCGTATGACAAGACGAGAAAATCTCTCTACCCTCTCAGAGATATCAACTATTGGACACCTCTTTTCCATACACACCGCTTAATTATTTATTGCTAGGGCCCAGCAAGTGGAAGCGATGCTACCGCACCAGCATCAGCAGCAGCAATTGCATAGCCAGACTATGGCCTACAGGATGGCGGCGCACGAAGAGCCCCAGCAATTCCAACAACATCCAAGCTACATGTTCCCACAGCAGCCAAACATGCGAACGCCTGACCACCAGCCTTACCTTGGACCTCAGCACCAGCAGCCCATGCCGATGGCGCAGATGCCGCCGCAAATGGGCCCGTCACCCGTCCATCAGGTCCAACAGGGCTATCCGCAGCAGCAGCATCTGCAACAAACTCACCCACATCAGGCACCCATGCCCATGCCAACGCCGGTCGCTCACCATCCGCATGGACCTCCGCCGCCCCAACATCATCCGCAATACATGCAGCAGCCAAATCATATGCCAATGCCAGGAATGGTGGGGCCGCCGCCTCCACATCATCAGGCTCAAGGACAGCTGCCAACAGGCATGCATGTGGAGAGGAGAGGTTTGCCAAGTGTTACTCAGATAATTCTTGATGAGATAAAGGCATACGAAACAATCGATTCACAACTGAACTTCACGGCCCCAGCCTCGTTACCGCCGCTCGTTACAACTCTTGAATCGCAGGAACTGAAGCTGTCACTACAAGATGCTGGCTGCGTCCGCCCGTGCCACATGCGCTCGACAATCTATATGGTTCCGACCACCAAAGATATCCTCGAGAGTTCCGGCATCGACTTTGCCGTTGTTATAAAGCCCTTCGATGAGGGCGAAGTTGAAGGAAGGTTTTACACCCCACTAAGCCCAAGCGAAATCGTTCGATGCGATAGATGTCAGGCATATGCCAATCCTTTCTCTAAGAACGGTCAGTGTTGTATTTGCAACTTTACTACTAAAGGACTGCAGGAACTTGATCAGAGGCCAGAGCTCCACTTGGGAAGTTACGAGTTTCGCGTGACACCAGAATATTACCGTGATTCTATTGCTGAGACAAGAAGACCACATATCATTTTTGCCATCGAGATGACTGCCAACTCTCGTCATCTAGTCGAGTTCGTGTCCGTTAATCTAGCCAAGGTAATCAAGAGCCACCTCCCATCCGACTTCCTATACTCTGCTTCCTTGTGTCCATTGGTTGGATTTTTGACCTACAACTCCAAGATAACTCTGTACGACGTTATGAATGGTGGCCATGCCTATGTTATATCGGACATGAGTTCGGTAACTGAATGTGCCTCAACATCCAAGTTTCTAGTCGATCCGGCCGAAAATTTTGCCGAAATAGAAAAGTTTTTAGGCTCTCTGACTGAGCTTTGCCGTGAACAAGCTGAGTTCGAACAACAGACAGTTCTCGGCCCGGTTATTGAAGCCGCATTCAAAGCATGCATCAACGATACATCAAACAACTTCCAAGGTGACCAGAAGAAATCACCTGGTCATAAAGTGATACCAGCGGGCAAAATCTATATGCTTCACTCTTCACTTCCAACCTATGGTGACGATCAAACCCCTGGCAGGCTCGGAACTAAAAGAAATATCGACGAAATGAAACGACACCTTGGCACCGACTCTGAAAGCAAAATCTTGAGCCCTGAGGGTAAATACTACACTCAATTAGCGATGAAGTGTTTCACAGACTATGCAAGCGGTGTGGAGTTATTCCTGTTCCCACCAAATCCAAGATCTTTCCTCAATATTGCTACTTTGGGAGAGCTAAGTCGGCTTACTGGAACTGGCGTGATCAACAAATATCACTTGAGCTCCCTCGAAAATTTTATAGAGGACTTAAAATTCTCACTCAAATCCACGGTGGGATTTGATGCCACAATCCGCGTCAGAACTTCAACTGGCATAAGCCCTGTTAGATATATTGGGAATTTCAGTAATACTACTGGAAGTAACCTAGAGATGGCTGCGGTTAATACTAGCTCAAACTTCATAGTTCAAATGAGGTACGACGATAAACTACCAGAAAATGACCTTGTCATAGTACAATTCGCCACCATTTACACCTCCGTTTGTGGTGAACGTAGGGTCCGTGTTCACAATCTGGCTCTATCCACGTGCCAATCACACCATGAATTATACAAGTTTACATGTTGTGATACTCTGGTGAATGTCATCATGCGAGATGTAATCGATAAGATGCGAACTGGAGCTATGACCCCGAAGGTCGCCAGAGAGCATGTGCTTTCGCGAGTGATAAATATTCTAGCAACATACAGAAAGACTTGCACGGATCAACAAACTAGTGACATCAGATCGCAGTTAGTTCTTCCGGAAAACCTCAAATTGTTACCTGCTTATCTGTGTGGTGCCTTAAAATGTGATGCCCTAGACGGTGGGGCTGAGATGTTCCCGGACGATAAGGTTCTCGCACAATTGAACCTCTTAGGTGCCTTACCCTCGCAATCACAAGTTACATTCTACCCTCGCATGTATTCCATTGAGGCTTGTACTGCAGATGATGAGGAAAACGAGTATGGCCTTAACGCGGTCTTGACACGCTGTTTCTCTGTACCTATTGAAGAGGAAATGAGTTACTGTTTCATTCTAGAGAACGGCTACTATCTATTTATATTTTTTCCGAATACGGAATTGGGCCAGAACTTTTTAGGAGCAGTGTTTGGTTCTCGCAAGGATGATCAGGATCTTATGTGGGGATTTAGGAATAGAGATAGCAAAGAAACTATATTTATCGAAAAGAGGATTGCTCAAATTACTTCGGAAAGAAGACGTGCCCTGAGGATATGCGTCGCACGTCAAGGTAGGGACAAAATGGAGCATGTGTTTAGGACATTCCTCTATGAAGATAAGAAGAGAGCGGGCGGGATGGGCCCACCTAAGTTAAGCAACTCGACCTACGCCGACATATTATGTTATTTGCACCAAGAGATTAGGAGCAAGTTATCGCAATAATAAATATGTGTAATATCCTGATTAAAGGTTGTCTTTGCAAGCCATCTCAGCCTTACAAACGAAATGTGATTCTAAACTTCCCCCCGCCCCCCATGAGACGATCTGACTAAGTACAAGAATATTATCTTTAATCTAATATTGCTTACAATTATAAGTTTGATTCTTTTTGTGCACTAGCACATTTGTATCGTCAATCTCACTCACGCATATGTATAGATATCCGTTCGGATTTCGGTTGGTAAATATGTTGGTGAGAGTTCAACACGAAACACGAAGTGCATCAGATTGAGTGACTTGACTAGGTTCATTTTAAAGCTCTTTGCGGGAATATACAAGCGGAAATGGATCACAGTTCGAGACTTTTGTGGCTCGGCCGTAACGGTTAAGCTATAAAGGTGCTCTACTAAGTGATCACCAATCTCTGAACTTGTACCCTTTGACTTCAGACTAGGGGACTCTTGACGATCAATATGACATGTCCATGTTAATCATCTAACATTCGCTGATTGATTGATTTACATTCCAACTATATTGATCGCTTTGTGCAGTTGTTTCAGTTTGACTGCCACAAACTTCGGCAGCTTCTGCCAAATAGCTTATGAGATTCTTAGGTACCTGATATTGTTTTAGATTTTTCAATAATTCTATTCTATCGCGTGCATTTCTCAATAACGTAAAACAAGACCTTCAATTGTGTTGGAGGGAGGAAAGTTTGGAGGTTTATCAGTTAAAGAGGAGCTCCATCCTGGAGAAGAGCAACACGGAAGCTGGAGCTTACCTTTCTAGGAGGGACACGTAGCCACAAAAGGCCCCGTTTAGGCGCATTCGCGTACACTTGGCTGTTGAGCCAATCACCGGGTATAGGTCAGCCTTGACATCGTTTAGTCCGCAAAAGGCGACGCCGAGATTTTTGCCATCCTACAAATTGGTCATAGGCGAAATAAGTTGTATGTTAGAGATTGTAATTTGCTCTAAGGTTCGAGCAACAGAGGGACCTAGATGAGCCCCAAACTACGAGTGTCAACTCACCATGAAATAGGAGAGCTCGCCTCGCATTGTGTTGAACAGTAGGCCTATGGTTACTGTTTGGTTTGTTGGGAATATTTGAGTATAATATGCGCTCTTTCCGTTGTGCCAAATGAGACCCTTGTGGGAGAGTGACCAGCCGTGCTCATCCAGACCAACCAGATTGCAATAATCGTTTGCGTGTAAATTTTGCTCTTTTGTGCACAGGCCAAACATCACGCTAGTTCCGTAGGTCTTGTCGAATGCTGTTACCTCCCAGTAATAGTAGTTTCCGTTTCTGACTAGCGGCTCTGAGCCACGAATGGCGGCCGCGCTTTCGCTGCATTGCGGATGGAAACAAACCTCTAGTTTGTCGCCGCTTACCACGCACTTCACGGGTTTTGGAGGTGGGTGCGAATTAATACTCTCGATGAGCCTTTAGGGTGACGAGAGACGAGAGAGCGAAATGGCAACTGATGGAGGGTTGCGCAAGGCTCATCTTTTGGCCACTTACCTCGTGCGACTTGTCGCCCGCGTTCCAATTCCACGAATGAGCCCGCGAGGCCGATTTGATGAGATCCATCTGGTTAGGCTGATTTCTTGACCTCGATTGGCTGGAGAGGCCAACGCTGTGGGCTAAGGTCGACTTCCGACGGGACAAGTGGAGTCTCTTTGCTGGCCGACGCGCGGATCCGCTGCTGCTAGCGCCGCTGCCTCTGCCTCTGCCCCTGCCACAGCAGCCTCCAGCTGGAACGAGAGTCTGCCTTCCATTAGCTGCAATGGAGCAGCTTGGCTTCGCTCTGGCCGAGCTGTCAGTGATTCGCCCGCTTCTCTCGCGCTTCATCTGCCTGCGCGACTATGCGACCTATGCGCTTATGTGTGCTGCGAGTGCGGGTGCGAGCGTAAGCGTATGTGTGCGAGCGCCCTTGTGCTCGTCGGCCCTCTCGCTACCGCCGCCGCCGCCGCCTCCTCCTCCTCGCGCTGGCCAAAGTTGATCGCTTGCGCAAACCCACTTCCTCCACTGAACTCGCAATGGTTGCTCAATGGTCGCCCTTGATGCGGCCGATTTTGCGCCGAAATCCGACCGAGCTCGTCCCTGTTCTGCGGCCGGCCTGCCTCTCGCCAGCCAACGCGTTCTCGTTTGCAAAGTAAATACTCTTATCCTGCCATCCGATTTGGCCCGGCCACTCGAGCTTGGCGGCGGCGCCTCCACGCACTCGAGCTCCCTTCAGATCCAGCGAGCACCTCGAGCCATCCAAGCGCGGCTGGCTCATTAGAGTTGGCCGGCGATGTCAATTACGTTCGTCCCCGTCTTGCTCCCTATCTTTGTCCTCCTCCTCCTCCTCTCCGTCTTTGTCGCTGTTCGAGAGGCGAGCGCAAGTTCAGCGCCTGGCGCCCATCTCGCCTGATGCTCCTGCTCCTTGTGTCCGTCTCGCCGGCCGGCCTGCTCGCTCTAGGCGCGGCCAAAAGTGCCGCACTTGGACCAGAGCCAAGACGCCCAGCTCTGCTCCCTCCGCTTAGCTCTGCTCCCGGTCGCTCAGACTCTCTCGCCCCTCGAGCTTCCTCGCCTCTGCTCCTAAAACCAACTCAACTTCCACTTCCACTTCCACTCCTACGACCACGACTATCGCCGCTCCTCCTGCCAACGCCGATGTTGCCTGGCCGAGACGCGCCGACCCACTGAGCCGCCGGAACTGACTGTTGCGCGCCGGCCGAGCAAAACCGTTGGCCGCCGCGGAAGTTGGCCGCCAAAGTTGGAGGCCCGCAACCGACGCTGCTCGCGCGATCAAATCGCCCGGCCAACTTACGCAACCCAGTGGGCTCTCCTCTTCCTGTTCGCTGGCTGGGGCTTTATCGGCGGGCCCGCCTCCATCCGGCGGGCGCCGATCGGGCGCGCAAACTGGGCCACAACTTTCGCCCTTGCGCCAGCTCTTTCAGCTGGCGCCGCGCCCAGCTGAGCGCGCGCAACTTTGGGCGCGCGCGCAACACTCGTCGCGGGCCGAGCTGGCGGCGGCCTTGGCCAGGGCTGGTTTGCGCCACCGCTGCTCCAGTGGCCGGGCCGGCGCAAGGCTGAGCACGCGAACGAGATCGCGCTTACGACATTTGCGCGAACCAGAATCGGGCGCTCGCTGGTGGTGGTTGTTGTTGTTGTTGTTGGCAACAGGAGCGCGCCGGCCGATTGCGCGTGCGAGCGAGCGAGCGAGCGAGGATCAATGAATGGAATTCGGGTTGGAGAGGTGGGGCCGGCGGGGGGAGGGGGAAGCAGCCGCATGAGCTCGCGCGCGCCGCCACCAAAACCGCTCTGTCCACTCTCTGGCTCCAGTTGCCCCATGAACTCCATGAACTTTTCGCGCAAACCTAATGGATGGGCCCAAGCTGCGCGAGTTGCAGCTGGCGGCCAATGCGGGACGGGCGGCAGCTGTTGCTCGGGCCGCCAATCAGCTGTTGTCTCGGCCGGCCGGCCAGCAGCCAGCAAGCTCCACTTGCGCAACCCTCGCAGCTCCCTCGGCCGCTCCCATTTGCACGCACGCGAACGCGAGCATCGGTGTAAATGAGCCCCCCCCCCAAACTCATCCAGTGGGGGCCCAACTCCAGCGACCGCGCGCGCCCCCGCAGCCGGGCTCCAGATTCAAATCGGCGCGCCAAGGCCCTGTGCGCGCGCCCGTCCGTCACAGGCTCGCCCACGCTCGCGGCCGACCGTGCGTCTGCCCGCTGGTCGGCCCGCTAACTCCTAATATGACGAGCGCCGCCCAAAAGCGCACACAAACGCACACAGGGCGAGCCCTTTTTCGCGCACACAAACGCGCCGCTCGCGCGCACGTTCAAACAAATCCTTCCCTGTTCGACACGATCACACCGCCGGCTACCGATTGGATTCGGCCTGTGTAAGAGAGTTGGCACGAAACTGGCTGACTGCAAGCCAACGACCAGTCGCCCGTGCGTTAGCGTGCCTGTGCCTCTCCCGTTGCCTGTGCGTCCCCGCGAGCCTCTCCCAGTCTCGCCCTGACTCGGGAGCCAGACGAACAGACTTGCGGACGGGCGCGCAGGCAGCGAGCGCCCTGTCTGTCGCCTGCGTTCGCGCTCGGCTTGCAATTGGACTGCGCCGCTTCGGCTCTCTCTCTGCTCGCCGCCTGGCAGCAGTGCACGTCCGCTCTAGAGACGACAGAAGGTCGTAATACATCTAGTGAGGAATAATCGTCTATCATTATCAGCCTTCCCCCGCTCGCCCTTATCCGTCATTATAAAATTGATATTATTATCGCCCCTCTATTCCCTACCAAACAAAACCATTCTACTCCACTCTATTCTATCCTCTCCCATCCAGCCAAATCACGTACACGCGAAAACCATAGATCAGACGCTTACACAATAGGAATTTCACACTGTATTTAATTACGCTCACACTCGCCAATCCTCTCCTCTGAACATTCAAGCCCATCAGCCTCACACCTCTGGCGGCCGATAATCAGCCACGAAAAGTAGCGCAAATCAGGAGGCAGAGACAGAGAGGAGAGGGAGCGAAAACAAGCCGCTAGCCCCAATCCAGCACCGCGATCGCCAGGCCAAACTTCAGGCCAGAAGATAAAACACACACAACCTGTCCACCCTCCACACGCATACCCAATCCACTGTCCACTAGCCGAGCAAAGAGGAAGCCATGGAAGAAGTTATAAAGAAATCGGATGGGCAGTTCAAAGACATACTGGATGATCTTGTCGACTACAGTAAGCACTCGAGCAAAAAGGATCCTCTCATAAAGGAATTAAGTCGGCCCAAACACACCAAGCCAGCTGCCTCCCTAAACTCCTCTACTTATTCCTCGGCTGCCTCATCAACCTCCTCAAGCTCATCAACTTCCTCCTCCTCATCAGACTCTTCCACATCCTCGGCCTCTTCAACATCGTCATCGCCGAGCCAAAGCCAGGTTGGGTCAAGCAATGCTCTGGAATATGACAAGTTGGAGATGGCTAAGATGGAGGACCTTGGTAAGAAGGCCAAGTTTCTGGAACACCGGCTGATGCCTTCAGTTTCAAATGCGGCCACTGTTGCAGTTGCTGCCGCCGCCTCGTGTTCCCCAGCGCACGATAACAACCAAGATAGCGCCTTCAATAACCTGTCCCAAAGTTCAGCTCAAAAGTACGCCTCGGCCAGTTTAGCCGGCACCTTCAACGGGCACGGCGTAGCCGCCACCTCTGGTGCTAGCATATCGGGGAACAGCTGGAAGACGATAAATGCAAAGCGTGATAAAAGAAGAAAAAAGCCTGTCGAAAAGAAGATCCTAGCCAAAGAAATACCAGGTAACATAGGTGATCGATCTGTTGAGGAGCTGGCTAATTTTATTGAGGTGAGTATATGTTTGTGATGTAATTATGTGAGCGGGATTTCGTCCCTCAGACGCATAGATTCAGTCACCCTTTTTCACTTCCGCGTGCGCGCGAGACTTTGAATTAACTTCCATCCACCTTCTTAAAAAATCCCTTATGCAGTCGGGAACCAATAACAACAGCAATAATAAAAATAACTACAACAACAAGAATAAAACCCAAAACAACTTCAACAGCAGCTCTAACAACAGCAATCACAATAACATTGGTAGCAATACTACTAACAATATCAGCCCCAGTACAACCGCTGTCAGTAACCCGATGAACTTAGTTAACAGTAACAAGAAGAACGACAACAACCCCATTAATAATAAACCCCAGCACTTATCATCCAAGATGAACAACAGTCCCCAACCAAAAAGCTCCCCGCAGCCCAACCTAACGAACCCACAGTCATCTGTAATCCAAACCTCTCAGGCCCAAGCACAATCAAACAAGCAAGCCCAACCTGATTGCTTTCGAGAAGTTCAATCAAACAAAAGTTCTACCAAACAAATAATTCATCAGCAACCACAGGCTGTCGTCCAGCCACCTAGACATCCTCCAAATCCTCACTTCAATAGACCAGCGCAATCTAATCAACGACGTCTACAGCAATCGTCCATTAGACAACAATCTAATCAAACTCCACAGCAGAAGCAGCCCCAAAGAACTACCCTCTTAAACCAAGATCAGTCCCAAGCCGCTGTCACCTTTGCCCACCATATTCAAGTACGTGATGAAGACGACATTCAGTATACATTTGGATTCTTCGATGAGCAACCAAACCAAACGCAACAGCCTAAAGCAACCGTTACGAGTCACACCTCCAATGCCAATAACTCTCGCAAACAAGCCAACCAATTTCAGCAACCCTCTCTACAAGAGCCTAAACATAAACCGAAACAATCAAAAGCTAGTCCAAATAGTGAAGAAAACTGCTATAAATCCAATGATAACATTGATGCCAACAGTTTTAATTATGAGCAAATCCTCAAATTCATAAGCAATGGTAGGTAGATTCCCTTTTGTCTGGATATGTATCCATCCTCAGACTGCGCACTGCTGTACAACTTCTAACCGAATCTCAACCGCTTTTCTATCTATCTACCATTTAACATTCTATAACATAACTAGCCTGGAAGACTAAGCAAGCTGAGATAGCAGCAGCTTCGCATAACCATTAGTTGTTTGTATATTGAGAATATGTTAAAGTTATGTTACTACCGCAGGTACTATTATCCAGATTTCCGTTCTGATGATTGCTACCAATATCATTGCAGCACCCATACAATATATTCGGCCCCGATAGTCACAAATCACAGGATGTATATTCAGCCCCGAGTAAGCCTTGCGCATTACCACTTGGATGAAGATACGCAGTTTCAATTTAGATGATTATTTTCAATCAAAATGCCAATAGATTAGATACCCTCGTTTTTCTCCGCCGTGCCCTAACGCTTCTTTGGCGGCTTGTAGGCGCGATTCCATATTTCGGCTAAGCAAACTGAGCTATGATACCTATAGAACAACATCACTGGCAGTGTTGTATGCGATATGAACATATAGGGAAGAGGACCATAGTATTCAATCTCTGTCTTGTATTGTTCAACTGACTTAGTCTCAAATGTTGCTACAATCCAATAGGTTATATTTAATAAGATGGCAAACGTTATTAATTCACGTCCTGGTTTTTTAAATCGCAAATAACGCGATTCAGAACACCTTCTCATGCCGTCGATTATGAAATTTGTTTGGACTAATACTTCAATCATGACAATAATATTCAGAGCAACAGTGATGAGTTTAAAGTGATCTATATGTGAGGAATTACCACCAACGTCGATACTACTGATATTTCTACCGTTTCTATCACTACTGCTATTGCTATTACTAATAAAATCTTCAACAAACCGACCACCAGTTTCATTCGGATTACCTGCCATTAAATTGTTCAAACTGGATCTAGGTCCTGGCTGCGTCCCGTTAAGGTTGGCGCCCGATAGAATAGATCTTAAGTTCCCATTTAGCGCTGCCAAGGGACTAAGTTGGTGATTTTCGTGCATTAATGTCGGAGAACCTTGAGACGTTCTACCCGAGGACATGCTAGCTGTCTCAGCTCTAAACGACAACAACGAATGAATAAAGAAGAAGGGTAGCGGAATCAGCATGAGAACATCGTCTGTGGTCACTTTGTCTTTTAGATATGGGTTCCTATTCAATTTCACCACTTGTTTGAATCCAGCCAGAGTTACTATTAGTATGAGCGCTGTCAATGTAGCTTCCTGAATTAGATTTATCTTTATCCCCAGTTGTATGTGAGTGGGTTTGTTAATTGTGACAAAAAATATCACAATGGTTACTAATGTTACTAAAAGCACGAAAAATCCGCAAAATAGTCCCTTGTTGGCAGAGTGACAGTCTGCATTGACCACAAAATTGCTTTTGTACTCGCCAAATTCTCCATTTCCGTGATTTGTATCTCTCATTCTACTTGCGGACGAGTTATCGCTTGATTCAATATGTGACCCTGGACTGTTGCTCAGGCTTCGATACCTGGGAATCATGTTTGCATGGTTGCTTGAGAAGGCTGGTCCGCATACAGTGTCGCCCGCACCAGCAACTCCAATCTTTCCAATGTTAAAGTATAGACTTAGGAAAGTTGCCGCCAAAAGTAGATTGTACTCAATGGTGAATGGGTACAGGTATGGTAGTGCGTTCATAGATTTAGTCGTTAGTAGTGTATTTTGGGCACACGCGTAAGAGTCAGGCAAGTGTCTGACCATTTGGGGAGTTATTGTAGCCGATATAGGCGACGACATGAGCGCAAGGAGCGATTGAGCTATCGAGGCATTCTGGCCGGAACTCGAGAAGGACCAGTCAGATCTCTCGCTAGCTTCAGCGTCGATCGCCTTTGTAACTGACGCCAATATGGAGGCCAGATTGGGATTGGTCTCGTTTTGAATCGGTCTCAGAGAGGCGAAGTCCATTTGAGGTTTGTTCGTCTTGAAGTAATCCATTTTATGGACAAAATCCTCAAAAGCCTCCTCAAGGATAGTTCGAAACCAGAACGTTACCGACGTGCCTATGATATGCATCAGTCCAAATCTGGCCAACACTTTGTGACGATTTATAACAAGCTGACAGGTTATTAGAGAAAGGCGTTGGTCAGATGAAGACTAAACTCTTCGCTTCGAGGGTGACAGTCAAGATTCGGTTGATCCTACTTACATTTGAATACTTGAACATCATAAATAGTTGATAGAAAGAATAAAGTGGCGTAACCAAGTGAGCCACTAAGGCTGCTGAGTCTCTGCAGTGCGTATTGCCAGTTCCGAAGAAATAAACCTGCTGGCCAAATCGCAAGCCCTCATGGATTACGTGCCCGAAACAGAAGGCAGCCATTCCACACTTGAGGTAAAAGTTGGCGCCCATTTTACCATGTAGGAACTTGTAAGCTGGAACGAGGGGGTCTCGCTCCACAGCCTCGTCGCCGGATAAAGAATCCTTCAGCGAAGTGCCTCTAGCTGGCTTGCAACCATCTGATGAGTCGCTAGTTACTGGCGACTTGATTTTGCTAGGTTGCAACACCCTGTGGTTGTGATTATTATTGCCTCTTTGTCTATCTAGGGCAGCCTGCTGCTGGTACATCTTATAGGCTGTCTTCTTGAATATTACCTCGGTGTTCATGCTCATTCTGTCGTTGACGAGCGAGGCCGAGGACGAGGTTGTGGATCGAGCTGTTGGATCAACAGGCCGAGACACCTCTCTTCGCTGAGCCTCGAGACTTCTCTGCCGATGATCGTTGAAGATAGACTCGATTAGAATATACTTGCTCGCGTATCTCTTGTAACGTTGCAAGTCTGTCTGCAAGAACATAAGCCAAATAATGCCAATCGAAGCTACAATTGTTGTATAGATGTGGTCGCTCGAATTCTTGGACTTTTGGCGCAGCTCTGCAACGTGCAATATGCAGCCAAGGATAACGAGAAAGGTTGCGTACATGATGCTACTGAATCGGATCAAAAGGCCACTGGACCCTTTGGAGCGATCTAGCTCGGCAAGTTTAAGCTTTTGAGCGTGGAGATCGGGATCATTCGGGTTCACGTCGCAGCAATAGTCCTCTTGGTCCGAGTCTTTCGCGTTGCATCTCTTTGCATCTAGGCCAGCATCGCCCGCAGGTAAGACGGGCCTAGAGCGATGGAATTGGCTCAGACTAGCCGAGTCTGGTGGTTGGGTTTGTTTTGGCTGACTTTGGTGGCGCCTGTTGAATCCGTTCCAAGCTGGCGAAAGGGAGCCCGCAGATGAGGCTAGGACGGATAGATCGCAGTGATTCGATTTTCCGCTCGGGCTGAGATCATGGCACGACTGATCCGAGCTCAATGCTTGCTCTTGCCCCCGATCATTCGACTTGTTGATTCTTACACTCTCGCGCTCCTCCACTCGGCGCTCGTGCTCGTTTTCGTCCTCGTCAGTAGGATCGAGGTCGTCCAAACGATCTACATTGTATCTACTATAGATGTTGGCCTTCTGTGGTTGGCCGTCGTCTGGCATACTCAGGTAGTGGCGCTTGAGGCCGAAGGGGGAGTTTTTGTAGCGCTTGACGCTTGCAGCTGAGCCAACCTGGTGGCTGGACTTGTTCTCGGCGCTGGCCTCACGTCGCATGTTGCTCTTCGTTCGGTCTACTTGGAGCTGACCTTTGGTCTTCTCGCTTCCATTGAGCTTGAGTCTTGCCCGCCCGTTTGCGGCCTCGTTGGAGCTTGAACCTTGCGAGGTCTCTGTATTGGGCGAAGAGTTTGCTAATGAAGTGTTGCTCGAGCTCAGGGAGGAAGAAGCCTCCTCGGATTCAGCAGCTCGCGCTTCCTCGCTCGAGCGATTCATGTTCCACTCGGACTGACAGGTGGAGATAGTTTGCCTGCCAGCGGATAGCGGACTGAGCGCCAGTCCGGCCGAGATTTGCAACACTCTAGTCGCGGTTTTCGGGTGGGCGGCGCCCGAGAATAGGAAGTGGTTAGCGGAAGAGGGCAAAAAGTTCCATTGCTGTTGCTGGCGCTTGTTCGTGCTGTTGCTGGCGGTGCTTTAGTTCGAGCGAGTGACATTGACCAATGGAGGGTAGACATTGAGTTGAGAGCCATATTGGTGGGAGAGGATAATTGGAGGGAGGCTTGTGTTTGATTGTGTTGGAGGGCTAAGGAAGTCTCCAAGCGGCCTGCAGTTTCTTCGCGCACAAAGTTGGCCTAGAATTCGGATCAAACGGGCAAGCATTGTTCCTGCCTCCCTTGCCTGCAGTGATCTTGAATCAGCCAAGCCGGCCGCAACTCGCCTCCAATTCGTTCCGTTCGGTGTCGAGCAAACATGTGTCAACCTTTGACTTCCTAAATTGAGCCGGCAAGGGAAGGCCTGCAAGCGGAACACAAAAGAAAGTGACTCGATCCAATGGGAGGCCGATTAATACTCTCGGCCTGAGCGCTCTAATTGGTGTCTTCTGATTCAAAGTTAGCGCTGGCATTGGCTCCCTAAGTGAGCCGCTCGAGGGCCATAAGTTACGGGCTAGATTTGCAGATTGGCGTAACAATTGCAAGCCCTGAGAGGGGCGGCCCTTCGAACCGGGCGCCTGTCCTGCCTGCTCACAAACGCGCGTAGTCCAATCAAGCTCAGCCCAGCCGAGCGCCCGATTTAGCCGAGAGCAGAACAGGTAGCTGGATCGAGTGAAGGAGCTAAGGATTGAGCGATACAGTTTGGGCCAAGCGTAGTTTATTAGCCAGTTTGATTGGACTCGAACTTGGCGAGGCTTGGCTTGCGTTTGAGTGTCGGAGGGAATGGGCGGTCTGTTTTGAGCTTGCTCAGTCCTTGTCCTTGCTGTTGCCGGACACGATGCTGCGTAGTGACTTCGCGCGCAAAAACGAGCCCAAGATCTCGCCAGTCATGGATCGGCTTAGGTTCAGGGTTCTGGCCGAGCGGCGGGCGGACGAGCTTGCCGCGTGGCCGGCCAGTTGGGTGGAGGAGGAGCGGCGCTTTTGCTCACCGAGGGAGGATGCTGGGCCAGGCGCGCGCCTCTGTGCCGGCGGAGGCAACTCGATCCGCTGGTCGAGCTGGCCGGCTTCCTTCCGGCGCCGGCCGCGCCTGTCCCAAGCGAGTTGGCGCTCCTCCTCGAGCCTGTTGTAGAGCGCTATCTTCTCGTGGAAGCCCAAGTAGGCGGCGCTCGAGCGGGCCTGCTCGCGCTCCAGTGCCGCGCTCGCGCTCAACTCCTGGGCCAAGCTGCCGATGTAGCCCATGTCGAGCAGCGCGCCCTCCTCCTCGTAGCGCTCGTTGAATGTTCCGCTCGACACCGAGAGCCAGCATTGGTCGCCGGCCCGCCCAAGCTCGTCGCAAAAATCCAACGACAGCTTGGACGAGACAAGCTGGCCGCTCGCAAGGCCGCGCTCGTGGTCGCGCTGCCCGTCGGCGGAAAGCCGCGCAACCTTTGCAATGTTCTCCTCGCTCCTCGAGCCACTAAATTCGAGCTCAAGCTCCACCTCCGCCGTCTTGGTCAAGCCGCGCCGCCGGTGTCCCTTGGGCCGGCCCCCAATGCGCAACAGAGTCTTGCACTTCCTTGCCAAATTCAGGCTGGACCCCCGAGGACGCTGCTCCACTTGATTGGCCGCCCAGCCTCGCTCGTCTGGCCCCCAATCAGGCGCGCAAAGCTGCTGCTCGTCGGCCGAGGACGAGTTGCAGCCGCGAGGCAAAAGCCCCCGGTGCTTGGCGCTAAGGGCGGCCCAGTCTGGCGGGAAGTCGCACGTTGAGCGCAAGTTCACGGGGCTCGCGCTTGTCACGTTGAAAACCGGCAGCAGCTCCTCCTCCTCTCTCCTCAGCGATTCCGGCCTCAGTCGCAGCTTCGAGGCTTGGCGCGCGCCCGCCCGCTCTGGAATGGTGTCAAGAGAGACGCTCGAGGCGCCGGTGTCCTCGGCCGAGGCGTCGAGCAAACAGGGCGAATTGGAGCTCGACTTGATGGGCGAGAGGCTCGGCTGTCTGCTGGGCGTTGAGTCGGATCTCGAGCATCTCTTGCGCGGCAAGCCCAGCCTGCTCGGACTTGAGGCGCCAGCCAGCTCCTGGCGCTCGTCTAGCCCGAGCTGCTCGTTGAGGCTCTCGGCTGGCCAACGCCGCTCGCTCGCGCCAGCATTTGCGTCCGCGTCCGCGTCCGCGTCCGCATCCGAGTCCACATCCACGTCCGCGTTGGCCAGCGTCAGTGTGACCGCGACAGGTGAGCGCGTCTCCGCAGACACGGAGCGGCCGCCAGCGCGCGCGCACTGCTTGCAACCGGCCGCCAGGGGCCAACCATCGCAGCCGAGCCGAGCTGAGGCCCTGTTGCCTAGATTGCCAAGCTCGAACGAGGTCGCCTTCGGCTCTGGCTGCTGGCTGGCGGCAGCGGCGGCGCAGTTGTGGGCGCAAACGAGGAACAAGTTAGCTCTGTTGCTTCGGCCAGGGCTGGCGCTCGTCTCGTCCAATGTGCTCGTCTGCGATGAGTCCTGGAGGTGTCCATGTTGCGCCGCTAGCCGGCCAGTGCGCCTCGGACTCAGCTCGGCCCCAGCGCTCGAGTTTGCGCCCTGCTCGCCGGCTCCCATTGGCGCCCTCGAACTCGAGCGACTCTCCGCCGTCGCTCTTGGCTGCTCGCCGCTAGCCGACAGGATCACCTTTTGGCGCCTCAGCAAGTTCAGGCTCTTTCGTTCACTCCTACTCCTCCCCTCAGTGTGGAACGACGAGCGGAGCTCGCACACCAGGTTTCTGCACTCCGATGCCTGTTGGCTGCGAAAATCTGTCGAAATGGAGCCGACGCTGAGCGAGGAAGCAAACGTTTGGCTGAGGTTGGCCGCCCTAATTGCAGTTGCGCGCCCGCTCGCCGGGCCCGAAAGCGAGCAGTCCGAGTCTCTGGAGGCGCGCGCTTGGTTTGCGGCGGCGAATGGCGACAAGGAGCGAGTTGAGGAGGTTGAGGAGGTCACGGAGGCGTTTGCGGACAGCGCAGTCTTCGTCCTCAGCTCGCCGCCGCCGCCGCTGAGCCCAGCCGAGTGGGCAGTCTCGTTGTCCGAGGATGTTTCCAGGTTGTTCGAGAGGCGCGCCGACCGGCCCAAGTGGCGCCGGCCGGCCAGCAGGGGCGCCCGGCGCGCAAACTGGGCCGGCCGAGCCCTTTCGCCCGGAGCGGCACTGTTGTGCTTGCCGGCGAAATGGGCACAACCAAGCTGGGCCGGCCAGAGGAGATCCTGCCGGTTCGGGAGTGCAGTTTCGCTGCTGCACGAGGTCAGCAGCACCTGGTAGCGGCTCGGGCGGCCGCCTTGCCCGCCCATCAGCAACCTTTCCGCCTGCTCGCCCGACGTCCACTGCGCCCCTGTGGGCTCCTCGAAAACGCTGCCCTCACTTCCTCGCTCGATGGAGCTCGGCTGGTTCGAGTTGAACCTGTCGGCCGGCTCCAACAAACAAGACAGGCTGTCGCTAGTTGGCGCGCCACTGTTGGTGTCGCAACTCTCGCCGAGCAAACTGATTGCGACAGGCGCGACTTGGAGATAGTTTTCGTCCGCCGCCTGGTAGCTGAACTCGTGCGTGGACAGTCTGTCGTGTTGCGCGTGATTCAATAGCATGCACTGGTGCTGCTCGACCACCGCCTTGAGGAGGGCGCTCGCCTGTTTGGGTCTGCCTGTGGCCGGCTCCGTCCGCTTGGCCAACTCCGACGAGAGGCGCCCACCTTCGGGCTCCGGGTTGTTCTCGCTGGAGGCGCTCCTGGCCTCGAGCGAGCGCGACCCAGGCGACACTCCGCCCTGGAGGCCGCCGGCCAGGAGTCTGCTTGGCTCCGCTTGGCTCGCTCGCTGGCCCCTCGAGTGGCGAAAGGAGGACCAAGTGCTGAGGCGGCTCCGTTGCGCTCTGGCCGCGCTCGACTCGGCCCGATCCTCAACGAAGCCGCCGAAGGAGACCAGACTGGCGCCGTGGAAGTTGGCCGCCAGCTGGTAGCGAACTTGGGCCTCCTTGATCAGGTTGATCAGGCGTCTTGCTGGCGACGTTTGGCCTGCATCGCTCGGCCGCCTCTCGCGCTGGCCCTCCGCCGCCTCCGAGCGGCCGCTCTCCTGGCCGCCGCTCCGCATCTCGGCGCGGCCCACCTGCTGGCCCGCGAACCTGATTGAGTCGTTGGAGCTCTGCGAGCAGTACAGCACGAAGGAGCTTGCAATTGTAAGCGAGTCGTTCAGTTGGCAACAAAACACCGAGCGTCCATCCCTCAGCTCGTGCATCACAAGCCGCTCGATGGGGTAGGGCGAGCGGATGACGCGCAAGCGGCCCCCATTTGCGTGCGCAGCCTGGCCGGGCTCCTGGTTTTGGTCGGCGGATTTGCTCGTTTCGGTGCTGCGCTGGAAGAAGTCGCGCGCGAGGCTGCCGGCCAGAGAGGAGCTCGACGAGTGGAGGGATTGGCGCTGCTGGCCGGCCAGGAGGGGCCTGCAAACTGCAAGTGCGTGATCCCTAACCTGCTCGCGTGAGCCCTCGTTTGCGCCCACCTCGGCCGGCCTCTGCTCTGCTTGAGGCTGACTTCCGGCCGCCAGGATCAAGCTGGAGGCTCTCGCTGGCGGGTTGGTTTGGTTGGTTGCGGCTTGCTTCTCGTGGAGCCCGTTCGACTGGCTGCCCGCGCGCGACCGAGCGCCGAGGCTCAGGTGCGCCTGGCCGCTCGCTCGGTTGCTCGCGGCCGAGGGGCGGCGCGCAGGCGAGTGGCCGCCGCCGCCGCCGCCCGCCGACTTGCCGCCGCTCGCCTGGTGCCAGCGGCCGGCCAACTGCTTGCACACGAACAGGTGGTCAGTGAAGATGAGCAACACGATGTCCAGCTTGCCGCTCGCCTGGCAGTCTTTGAACTTGAGCTGGCCGAGGCCCTGCGGGCTGAGCTGCGAGTCGAAGAGGAGCTGGCGGTGGCAGCGGTGCTCGCAGTTGAACATGGGCGCCGTCAGCTCGAAGTGGCAATAGTTGCGCGCGAGCCTCTCCACCTCCTCGCTGAAAACGTCCGTTCCGCTCTCGTAGGAGTCGATCCTCCTTGCAACCGAGCAGAGCCGATCCAGGTCCTCCTTGCGGCGCAACTCGAGGTCGACGGTGAGAACAAACTTGTTCATGTGCGCAATCTGCTCGGAGGCGCGAGTTGGGTTCAATTAGCCGGCGGGTCAGCGAGCTTCCGAGCCTCGGCGCTCGAATTACTCTACTTGCCATTTGCTCCAGGGCGGCCAGCTGAGGCCTGCTGTCCGTCCTCTTGGCGATGGCCTTGAGCAGCAGCGAGTACCTGGTCAGTCGTTGCATGGGCTTCGCAAGCAGGTCCATCAGCCTGAGCCGCTCGCACTCCTTCTGGCTCTCGCACCACTGCCAGCGGAGGGGGAGGATGGGGCGCGTTTAATTGCATGAACTGGAGAGAGAGAGAGAGAGAGAGAGAGAGCCTGTCAGCTGGCGCTGGCCGGACACTTACTGCGAGAAATACACGGAAACACTCGTTCGTCTTGCTCAGCTCGCGCACGTAACCCAGACAAGCGCTGTGCTCCAAACAATACCTGTAATAAGGACTGAATATGCTTCTTATCTGCGCCCTTCGCTCGTTAGTCGGGCTCGCAAGCGGTCGCTCTGGCTGCAAGAGGCTCGTTCAGCTCGAAACTAACTTACCTGGATGAATGCACTCTGCATCAGGATCGGATTCAGGGGTCTGCGGGTTGAGCGCGATCGCGCCAACATCGGCCGCAGATGGTTCCTCCAAAGGGACAGGTTTGCCTGATAAACCTCATCTATGTTGCTCGCCAGCCTCTTCGGGTCGATCTTGGGGTTGCCAGTTCGGTTTGGGGGAAGTCAGGTTAGGTTTGGTTTGCTATGTCGACGGGCCCGATTGACAGCCGGCCGCTGGCCACAAACCTCAAGCAGGATTGAATGCGCTTGCAGCGCGGCCAGGGTGGCCAGGAAGAGGTCAGGGATGACCCGGATTCGCTTCATGTAAAACACCTCCGTTGTCAGCAGCTCCCAAATGGCGTCCTGCTGGATCTTCAGGTTCCCTCTCGCCTCGCTGGCCTCTTGTTGCTCCAGCGCCGCCGCCGTCAGCTCGCAGGACTGGCCAAAGGCAACCTTCGGCAGCACAAAGTCTGACCAACTCTTTTCGAGGTAAAACTCGGCCTCACTTTCCTGCGAGCCTCTCCGCGTTGGCGCCAATTGTTGACGGTTATGGAACAAGCTCGACTCCCTCCACTCAGCGGCCGGCGGCCTCCAGCTTGCCTGGCTCGGCTTGGCGGCCAGCTGATGCTGGTGCTGCGCCGAGCTTTCGCCCCTTCTCGCCAGCTGGTCGAGCAGCTCCACCAGCGACTCGAAGCGGCCGCCCGGCGCCAGGCTCCTATCGCTCGCCCTTCCTCCGTCCTGCTTGGCGGCGCCCCTGCCAATCGCCGCGCTTGGCTCCTCGAGCGACGGCTGCTTCGGACTCGAGCACCTGGAGCCGGCGAGCTGGCGCGTTGGGGCAGCCGGCGCGAGTTCATCTGTTGCCCGCTCGCGCTGGCCTCGACTCTCGTCGGCCGCCATGCCAACTGCGAGGTTGCCGCTCGACGCCGACAACTCCGCTCGCCCCCCCAACTCTGGGCCAACTCTTGGCTCACCCAGCTTTGCGGGCGCCAGTGTGGCCGCTTGAGGCGAGCAGGGGGAGGAGTTGCGGCCTGCTGACCGCCTGACGCTCGGCTTGCCCACCAACCTGGAGGTTCCGGCGCACGAGTTGGCCAGGTGTTCCCAGATTTGGTTTGCGTTGCGTCTGGACGGAAGCTTGAGTTTGCGCTCGCTCGGCTTGCTCGGCTTCTCGTCGGCGGAGGAGCCGGCCGAGTGGATGAGGCCGCAGAACAGCTTGCGCCTGAACGACCAGAGTCTGGCCAGCGGCTCCCTCACCTCGGTGGCGCCGCTCTGGCCAACGAGCTCGCTCGAGGCGCTCCTTGTTGCTGGCGCCGCCGCCAAGGACGAATCACTGGCCGCCGCCGCCGCCGCCGCACTCATCGCGCCAACTGGGGCGCCGCTCGCCCCTCACAAGCGCAAACTGCTCGCGCTGACCCTCTGAGCTCGTCAGTCGGTTGCTCGCACTAGCATCGCACAAGTGACGCGCCCAAATCAAGCTCGATCCTCGCCCAGAGTCATGCTCGTTCATCTTGTCTCCCCTCCTTCGCTCAAAACAAACCTCGAAGGCACCAACCTGGTGATTGCTCTGCAGGTAAAGCTTGCTCGCCCTCCCCTCGCACCTGCCAGCTCTGCGCGTCTGCACTCCCAAATTGGCCGGCTGGCTTCTCTGCGGGCGCCACTGCAGCGACCAGACCAAGCGGCCGCAAATTAATGAACTTGATGGGCTTGGCGCTTCCGGACTGCTCGCAAACTGGTGGCCAGTGTTTGAGTTGATGCGGTTTTGCGCGTTACAACGAGCGCTCCAATTGCGTGCGCAATCACACCGGCAACTATAACTGGCCGAGCAAATTTGCCGACCCCGTTTGCCCGCTCGCCGGCCCGGCCAGCCAGCCTTGGCGGCGGCCGCCAAAACTTTGCAGGCCGACCGAGCCGCTCTGATCTGCATCTCCTGGCGCCGGGAGGCGCAAGCGCAAAGCGGCGCCAACCGCGCTCATGCTCGCGCCGCATAGGGCCGTTCGCGACTCGCAAAGCTGGAGCGCTAAATCGGGGCTCTCTGGGCCGAGCGAGTTAGCTTAATTGAAGGCAAAAGATTGCGCTCATTTGGCTTAAATGCGCCCGTCCATCAGCAAACAAACTGGGCTAGCCAAAGTCCAGACGGACTGTCAGTGTTGGCGAGCAGGCAGACAATGGGCGCCGATTAGGAGCGCAGCGCTGGCCGCCTTTATCGCCGATCGCCTGGGAGCAGCCAGTTAGCAGTTTGCTCGCTCGCCCGCCAGCCGCCGGTTGCATTATCGGCCTCCGCTGGTCGCCTCCGCAACCGTTTGTGGCCCGGCGCCAGGGCGAGACGCTCGCCGCTCGTCGCCAGAGGGACGCGCGAGCTCCAATTTGGGCCCCCCCAACTCTGGGCGCAAAAAGCCGGAGCCTTTTAGTCACTCGAGCGGCCATTGTTCAAAATTCATGGTTTCCGGTGGGCGAAGAGCAGAGGCGGAGGTAAAGGAATTGAGATGTCCCGCAAACTGATGATCGGTGACACTTTCGCATTCGCCTGACAGCTTTGGCGGCCGGGCAGGGCGCGCTGGCCGCCGGCCAACGAGCGGCCGCAGCGGATTCCCTCGCTCTCGGCTGCTGCCGCCCGACCTCTCAGCCCGGCGCCTGCTGATGGCGTGCGGTTTGGGCGCAGCCGGCCGACAGAGTCAGCGGACGGTGGGTCGGCCGAGGGACGAGCCGGGCAACTTCCACAGCCAACAGAGTTTGGGCGCGAGGAGCCGGCGAGCGAGCGCTCAAAATGGGCCTACACAACTCGGGGAGAAGCCCCACAAGTTTGGCCCAAACTTCCTAGCCCGGCGAGAGACCCGAAAGCGGAAACATTCACATTACAAATGCCTCCACTTTGCCCCTCGCCTCGATTGTCTTTGGGGCGCGAGAGTCTTGGCGCGCCCGGCTTAGCATATTGGATTTTGCGCCGCTTCCGCTGCGACTGGCCGCAGGTCAGCGGGCGCCAATGATTGAGGGGAGAGGAGAGGGCGGCCGGCGCTGGAGCGAGCGCAGGGATGGAAATTAATTTAGCTCGGATGTGCTGCTGTTGTTGTTGGCGCTCCGTTTGGGCCGATGGGGCCAATCCGGGCGGCCTGATCCGTTTGTGGGGGGCGCAGGCTGAACTCGCGGCGGCGGCGGCGGCGGCGGCGTAAGTGGCGCGCGCATATTGAATTCTACGCCTCCCATTTTCGAGCAAATCGTTGTCTCCTGTCAGGCCGCCCGAAGTTGGATCATCGCGCCCAAGGTGGTTGCGCGCCGGCATCCGGAAGCGGCAGCCCCTCGCCGGCTTCCGCGCTCTGGCCGCTGACGTCAGGCGGCTCGCACTTGAGGGGTCGGCGGGTTCAGTGGGGCGCCAGGGCCAGGCTGCTTAATTAGCTCGCCTGCTGGCTGGCTGGCTGGCTGGCCGGCTGGCCGCCAACACCCGACGCCTCACCGGCTGAGTGGCGCCTGAGTGCTCGCTCGCCCTCCACAGGCGCCACCCGGCCAGACAAGGGCGACAAGCAACGAGAAGTCAACCGGACACCAAAATGGCTGTCGAAAATTGATGAGTGGCCGGCGCCAAAGTGCTCAAGTTTATTATTATACAGTTTCCCTCCAAACTCCGGCCAGCGGCCTGCTTAGGTGGCCGAGAGTTGGCAAATTGCCCCGCTTGCCCTCTGTCCTTCTCTCTCCCTCTCCTTCAGCTCGCTGCTTTGCAGGATGCGCTTGCCGCTCGCTCGGCATGCCCGCTTGGCCGTCAGGTGACTGCTTTTGGGTCCGTTGAGTCGAGTGCGGTTTGCCGGCGAGGAGCTTAGGCTGGAATTGCACATCTATTGGCTGGCTGGCCTCGAGTTTGCTGCCGCCGCCGCCGCCGTTGCAACAGCATTGCTGCCGCCGCTCGCCTTTCCGCTCCCCTCGGCGCCTCCCACCTGGGCTGGCTGGCCGGACTTGGCGGCGCTCGCGAGCCCAACGTTGCCGCCGAGCGAGCGAGCCAGACTCTTGGTCTCGGCGGCGGCCGCTCCAGTCTCCGCGTTCTTGAGGAAGGCGAATGGGGACTTGAGGGTCGGGTCGCAGTTGGGGAAGGAAACCTCGCAATCGCGTCCGATTATTCCGTCGCTGAAGGCCTTGATCTTGGTGCTGCCATCTAGTAGGCTGGGCGAGAACTTGAGCATTGTTTCGCGCATGAACGCGAAATGGTCCGCTCCAATGCGACAGATGAACTTGAGCCGGCAAACGTCTGGCACGAATACCTTCTCAACAATCTTGAAACTGGCCACAATTGGGTGCAGCAGAGCCTCAGCCCCAAAAACCAAACCCTTGCCTATCTTCTCAACTGTCTTGTCCACCGGTATCTTAAAGTGGGCGCAAATCACCTTGACCAGCTCGAAGGGGTTCAGGATGAGCTTGGCCCAGTCGCCAAGCTTCTTCAGCTCATGATGCTCCTTCTTTCCCTCCTCCACCTCAACCACCTTACTTACTGCGCTCGGCGCGACCGCTCCAGCGCCACCAACGCGCGCGCTTCCTGGCTTTCCGTCCAGATTTTGCAGGCTGAGCGGGGCGCCGCCCTTCTTGAAGAGGCCGCCCAAACCGAAGGCGCCCTCCTTGCCCAGCTTGCCGGCCTCCTTGTGCCCGCCGGCCAATCCGCCCTCGAGGCCCCCTTCATGGTGACCCCCAAGTTCGAGCGATTCGTCGAACTCGCCGAGCTCCTCCTCGTTTGCTGACACTCTGGTTGCGAGCGCTGCGCACACAACTAGCGCCAAGAGCGACAGGTGCCGGTTTAATCTCATCCCTAGCTTTGGTTTTTGAGTTTTGTCTTAAAATTGTTTACCTAATTTAAGCTTTGCTTGTGGTTTGGATGTTGGTTTGTTTGGGTTGGTTGTTCTGTCACAAGCGGATTGTGCCGACTGGGTGGCCAGAGCTGCCCCTTATATACGCAAAATCTCGGCCTCCTCCCGAAGCTCGAGTGTTTGTTCAGCCAGCTCATCCTCTTTCGTCGTCCCAACAATCACGCCAAGCCATCACCTGAAGTCGGCTCCACTTTTTAATTAATCACATCGCAGCTGCCTCTGCTATCATTTACAAGTCTTCTAATTCATGTATAAACAACAGGAACAATTGATTGATCATGTAACAATCACATAGAACTATTGTCACAACGCGCAATTGAGTATCCGGCTGATACAACAACAATAATAAACATACATACATACATACATACATACACACTCTCGCTGGCGATGAAACCAACTAGTCTAAGGTTGAGCATCCGCTTCGTTTGGTTCCATCCAATGTGGTCGCCTTGCCGCGTTTTGCATCAGTTGAGCTGCTGATGCTGGTCGGCGGGTTCCAAAATCCTGCAGCCAATCTCAGCTCTTTGCGACAGCATCTCTTCCCCGAACTCGAGCCCGAATCTCACTCTGCTGCTTTTATCTCCCGACGCCCCAACGGCAATCCCGCTCTTCCAAACAAAGCTCAGGTGATCAAATCCTTTATCCCTCCATCGGCCACAAGTTCGACCTTGAGCGCTTGAATCGGTGTTTACTTAATGCTGAAACTCGGCGAACAAGCGCCATTGCGCCAAACTGATGGCGCCCCAAGTCACGTCTCCTGTCCCCCTCAGCCAGGTTCATCTAACCTAATCGCACCTGCTGTCCTTGTATCCGGTGCTCCTGAAAATGCCGTAGGTGAAATATATGAAGAAGCCGATGGCCATCCAAACGGCGAACCTGATCCATGTCATCACTTCAATCGAATGCCAAGGTTAGTCTTAGTTTGCAATTTGAGTTGATTCCTCCCTTTCTGGTTGCGCCACTTACCTGATAGGTTGAGCATTAAAAAGGTGTTGATGACAACACTGAACAAGGGGATTGTTGGAACGAGCGGAACCTCGAAGGAGTTTGTGCTCGGCTCGGCAACTGGAAGTCTGTTGAGGAGGAAGCCGAGCGCGACAGTGGCGACGAAGAGGAGGCCACAGCTCAGGAGGCCAACCGGCTCCAGCAGGTAGAGGGTGGAGCCGTAGACAACCAGCGCAAAATCTAGTAGGGTTGTCACGATGACCAGCAAGAGTATTATGACTCGCGAGATGTGAGTTGTTTGCTCGTCTGGTCTGCGAATCTCGTCGCCGGGCCCTCGAGTTCCATCGACAAACAGCGACAGCAGGGATCTGGACGAGGTTGAGCAGGAGATGGAGCAATTGGAGCTCGTGGTTGAGGTTGCGCTGGTTTGGTTTGCGCCACTAGCACTGGTAGTAGTGATTCCACTGCTGCTGCTGCTGCTACGGCCGCTGCTGCTCCCACTACTACTGCCGCCTACACTCTCGCAGCCAGCACAATTTTCCGACTCACCTGGCCGCTTTCGTGCCACCTCCTTGGCCAGCTGGCCGCCCGTTCCATCGGGCGCCCGCTCGGCCAAGCCAGCCTCGAGCTTCTTCTTTGCGTCATAACCAAGCGCAAGCACCCCGTTCACCACCAGCGCCATGTTCCTCTTTTTCGTCTCCTCCGGCTGCCGCTCCTCCTTGGCGGCCAGCTTCGCCACCTCGCCCGGCTTCGCCATTGGAAGCGCGCCCAAATGGTCCTGATAGGTAATAGGCAGTGGGTTGGCGCAATTTGTTGGCTTCCTATACTCGTAACGAAGCAGGAGGACCGAGATGGACACGAGCGAGTAGGCGGCCAGCGTTCCAATGGACAGCATGTCGGCCAGCTGGTCAATCTCTAGCATCGAAGCCAGACAAGCAATCAGTATGCCGCCGATGATTGTTGCGACGATTGGAACTTTGAACCGGCGGCTAACAACGGCCATGATGCGGTAGATGACTCCATCGCGGGCCATCGCGTAGAGGATGCGCGGCAGCGGCAGGAAGCCGCCCACAAAGCTGGTTGAGAGGCCGGCCAGCACGCCCACCAGCACGGTCCACTTGGCAAACTGCATGTCGAGCCGCTCGAAGATGTAGGGCAAGGGGGCCGCCTGCTTCTGGTCCCAGTATGGCCAGATGAGCGTTTGTATGGTGGCCATGCAACAATAGGTGATGAAGATGATGCCCGAGGTCCAGAGGATGCTGTTCGGAATTGCCTTGCGCGGATTCTTCACCTCCTCTGCGGTGGCCGCGATTCCGTCGAAGCCAACGAAGGCGAAGAAGCAGGTTCCCGCGCCAGCTATAACGCCCGATATGCCAAATGGTAGGAAGCCTCCCTCGCCGGCGTTGCTTGGAATCTCCTCCCTGCTCAGGTTCCAATTGTGGAAGTCGGCCTTGAAGAGGCCGCAGGTAAAGATGAAACAGGCGACGCTAAGGTTGACTGTGGCGAAGATTATCTGAAACTTGCTCGACACTTGGACGCCCAGGAGGAGAAGTCCCGTGACGAGCATTGTTAGAACGAAGGCCAACAAGTCGAAGTGGGACACGTAGCTGTGGAGGAATTCGGGCAACAAGCTGCCCTCCATCGTGTGGTTGGCCTTTGGTATGTCGAACAGGCTGCCCAGGTAGCCGGAGTAGCCGCGCGCCAAGGAGGCAGTTCCGATCACATGCTCGAGGGTTAGATTCCAACCGATCACAAAGGCAACAAACTCGCCAACCTGAGCGATGCAGACGAGATGGGTCAGCGTGGGAGCTCTCGCTCGATTTGGTGGGGTCGGGTTCAATGGTGGGCAACACTAACCGTTATGTAGGAATACGCGTAAGCCGAGCCACTCTTGGGCACTTTAGCCGCAAACTCTGCGTAGCAAAGCTGCGCGTGGGTGGAGGAGGATTGGAGTTAGCAGCCTAGTTTGATGTTCCCGTTTAGCCGGCTAATGGCGAGTCGCGGCCGGCGCTAGAGGCTACTCACCGCGCTGAAGGTGCTCGCTATGGCTGCAATCATGAATGATAACACGACACCGGGTCCTATGGGCGATTCAGTGCACAGTAGCAAGTTAGTAAGCAAGAGAGAGAGAGAGAGAGAAAGAGTGAGTTTGGACCACTCTGGGCCACTTCTGCTTGAGCTCACCTGCTTTCTGAGCGGCCACCTCGCCCGATAGAACGTAGAGACCGAAGCCGAGGGTGGCGCCCACTCCCATTGCCGTCAGGTCCAGCGTGTTCAGGCATCGGTCGAGATCAGTCGGCGCCTCCTCGCTAACGTCCATCGGCTTTCGCCTCGTCAGCATCCAAACAAACCTCCTCATTCTGCCCATCTTCAAACTTGCTCGCCTCTCTCCACTTCGCCCAAATTCAACTCCTATTCGCCCTCAACTCGAAACTCGACGATTGTTTGTCACTCTTGCATCTCAATTTCAGCTTCCAGCAATTGCAGGTTAATGAGCTTGCGGGCGCGCGTCTTGCCAGTAATTATCCGGAAACTGAGCTTGATGGAGCGCCGCTTTGGCTTGAGTTTCAATGCTCTGAGGCTGCGACTAGCTCTGGTTGCCGGTTAAGGCTAAACCCACGTGCGACGGCGGGAGAGGGGCGAGAGGGGGCTCGTTTGCGCGCAAACCAAACTGCTCGCTTCCACTCTAGTTACGCAACTTGATGTTAGCGAGCGGAAGTTGGCCGCCAATGGACTCGCTCAGCAAGAGTGACGAGATTCGCTGCGCCTCGCTTAGGAAGTCCGCTCGCTAGGTGCAAGAGGTTTGCGCAGTGAACTTGTGCGCCGATTGCGGCAAGCGCGAGGCTGGCGCCGCTCTATGCGCCGCCACTATGGCGCCCGTGGGTCCTGCGCAGGTAGAGGCGCCGCCGCGCTCAGCGCCCACCGAGAGTGGGCAAAGTCTGCGCGCGCGCTCGCTTGCTTGCTTAGCCGCCACAGTGTGAGGCGCCGACAAGCGAGCGGCTACTCGCCGGCCCCGTCTGGTCTGCTTTGGGGAACATTTTTGTCTCGTTTTAAGCTTACGTGGCTGATTGAGCAGCCGGCGGCTCCATTTGCCGCCAATGACGCCGGCGCCCTACTCTCGCAGGTTTGCGCACAAATGCCACCGCTAGCCCGAGCTTGAGCCGGCCGACTCGCCGGCTAATCTTAGCTGTTGCCGCGGGCGCAAAACTAGGTTAGATTGTGCAAAGTGCTCCAGCTCGATGCTCATCGAGACCGTTGAATGGAGTTCGGCTTGCGAGAGGGGAAAAGAGTGAATGTTGGCCCAGAGCCAAATCAAGAACTCAGACGCTACGCGTCCTCCGCATAACGGGCGCCGGTGGAGGCCGGCAAGCCCGCCGGGCCGCCGCTCGGTTTGCCTGCTCGAGCTCGCCAAAGAGAGAGTGGAAGGGGGAGGCTTGCGCGGCTCACCAGCTCGGGCTGATGAATTGTCCGCCGCTCGAGTGTCTCGGGCAAGCTCGGCCCCCTCGTCTTGCCGCTGATCACCATCGGGTGGCTTCCAAGTGGGGAGACTTGTGTGTCTATTTGTAGGTTTGCGGGTGAGGAAAGGGGGACAAATGCGCGGAAACTCGCTTCTACGGGGACGAGGTCGTGGCCCAAGGGAGTTGGGGTGAGAGAGAGAGAGAGAGTTTGAGAGTGGGACGGATGCGATGACGAGCTTGGACCTCCTCGCTCCAAGGACCCGTCTTCGTTACGCAACCCGCGGGAGCTGAACTTAGCCCGCCCCCTCGAGTTTGCGCCGAGCCATTGGAATCGAGAGTTACGTAAGACTTAAGTTAGCACCGTTTGAGCCAGCCAGATGTTGAGACGATTGGGCGAGCACGCTGATGGAGGCTAGATAGAGGGGCGAAGTTTTCCAGCGAGAAGAGCGCGCGAGAAAAGCAGGCGCTAGATCTTTGTTGTTGATCCGCCCACGAAGGCTCTCTCGCTTGAGCCAGCTGCCGCCTGTTATCGCGTTAGAGGCCTTGGGCCAGTTTTGGCCAGATCTACATGAGCGTATTCACGAGCATCTTGCCTCTTGTCGCGCAGACGTCTGCGGACAAGCTAGCCGCCAAGCGAGCGCCAGCCAGGCGAAATGGCCGCGAGCCGTCCATCGCCCTGCGGATCCTTCGGGCTGCGCGCTGACCTTGGCGCAAGGGCGAAGGGCCGGCTATTTGGACGGCTGGCCGACTGGTCAGCCGAGTCCGGCGTGGGCGCTCGCAACCCAAGTGGAGCCAGCCCCTGGAAGCGCCTAAGTGTGGCCTCTCTCAATTCAAGGTTGAGCTGGTTGCGACAATGAAAAATCGCTCACCGACGCGAGATGATTTCGTCGCTTCAGGGGAGCCCTTGTTTGCCAAGATGAATGGGCGCCCAGTGGTCGGCCTCGCTCGCTAGAGCCGCCCATTGTGACCAAATCGCCTCGTAAGGCGCCGACCAACTCAGTCTCCTGGCAATCAGGCGGCGATCGTCATAACTTTGATGGGCAATCTTGTTCAAGCCACCCTCTCTTCCTCTCCCCTAGCATGCGGCCCGTTTTATTGGTTCAAGGTAATGGATGGGGAACGCTCAGTTAAACCATCCAGAACATTTCCATCCAAGCCACAGGATCTCGCCCTTGCGCTGAGCTTCTAGCTTTGTCACTGTCCAATTAGTAGGGTGCGAAAACGCACTTTAGCCAGCCACTATCTCGATTAAAGCTGCGCGGTACTTTTGCATCAAAAACGTTTGGAGAGCAGTTGAAAGCGGCACAACTGTCAATCATACAAATCCTCTCAATCCAAGTCCACACTCGCCCTTGATGGTAGAATAACAACTCGAGCACTTAAGACCAGAACTAAATTGCCGCAAAGCTAACCAGCCTCGAGCGGGTCGGCCTCGTGGACGATCGGCCACCAGTTAGACGCCAGAGGCAAGTGTCCCCCCTTGGAGCAGCTAGAAACTCGCCAGGCAATCGCAGGCGCAGAACATTCAGCCGAGGGATTAATATTGACGAACAGGTACGGCTTCATGGACAATTGGTTGAGTTTAATTGAGACAGGCTAGGCTTAGTTAAGTTATTCGGAATTGGTTTGAGCGGGTGGCTCAGCATCATTATGCAGGTTCATTTAGCCGCTGAAAAGTCCCAGAGTTCAGCCAGATGACGGCCGTCTACATATTGCCTATGGGTGCAGCTTACACCAAACAGACAAGGCAGTGTAAAAAGTTGCCAACATGGTTGCTGCTGTGGTGATAGCGAAGGCTGTTGGTTGTGTTTAGTAGTCTGCATCTCGCATTTCTGTCGTGTTTCAACGGGTGCTCGAGATTTTTCGTTAAATTGATAGCTGATTGACCGTGGGACGTTCGAAAAAGAGTTGCGTTATCTGCCCACTAGGCTCCCGAAGATAAAACTGGGACGTGTTCAAAATAATACCTGCGATACGGAAGATTACCCTCGTATCGTCAAACGGACGGTGGACAGTGACCTGTAGTTGGGCATTCGGGAAAATAACATCATCACTGGATAGTGCAGCCACTTTTGATTCGTTGCGTCGCCTTTGTGGCTCCAACCAAATTTGAACCGTCCGCGCCCTGTCTAGAGTCCTGCTGGCGCCGGTCACGGATCATCCTCATCAGCTCTATGAACACTTGATCCACATTTTGGCGAGTTTTGGCCGATGTTTCCACGTAAGGAACACCCCATCTGCGCGCTTGCTCGAGCGCCACCTCTTGACTAACCGCCCGTCGGCTATCGAGATCAGTCTTGTTACCGACCAACAGAAACGGTATACTGCTATCGTCATTCTTCACACGTAAAACTTGCTCTCGAAGTTCCTCGGTTGCGCTAAGACTCTCTTGCTCTAAAATTGAGTAAACACACAGGAAAGCCTCCCCCGATCTAAAATAGTTGTCCCTGATTGCAGCATAATCCTCCTGCCCAGCTGTGTCGAGGATATCAATCTGAGACTCTTTTCCATCTAACATGATCTTCTTCCTATAAGAATCAGCCTTAGTTGGTTCATAATCCTCTACAAATTCATCATACATAAATTGCAGTGTTAGGGCAGATTTTCCAACTCCACCGCTACCAATAACAATCACTTTGAACAAAGGCACAGTAGTGTTAGCTTGTTGTGCCAAATTCGCATCGCCATCTTCAGCGGACCTCTCAGCTCTGTTGACGGTCATTGAGCCGAGCCTGCTCCTAACTCGACTCCATTGATCCCTTATGAAGCTGTAAGACCTTCTATAGCAGATTATTATCCTCTCTCTGGTTCTACTCAACCAGTCGCGCCCGCTTCTGAAGTCTATCCCAGGGCGCTGGTCTCCAGTTCGGTGGTCAGTTGTTGCTCCCTCCATTCTGTACGCGTTATATTTGGTCGGTTCTTTGGTGTATGTTGCAATGATTCAGTGGGTTGAATGGTTTTATTGCTTTAGCCCTAAAGAAATCGGTGGGCAGGAATGATTTATTTCAACGTGCTTGGTCACCTGCAATTAGGCCTAATGATTTGCAGGTCAGAGGAAATTTTGCGCGAACGCTGCGAAAGTTGGCCACTTAATGGCTGCCGCTCTGAAGCCTGTTGCCTCGCAGTGGCCGGTGTGATAGAGAAGTCTGATCCAATATTCCTGTTTCGAGGGTTTTCAGACCGCAAAATAAACAGTCTTATAGTTAGAATAAAGCACCATTGCATGGTAGGAAAGTCGTGTACATTAATTCTATCGTGCGATCGTGATCGTTCAGCAATTTATTCATACACCTGTGGAAATACTAACATGTAACCATTCACCTGAGAGGTCATCCAGATGATGTGCTGACATCCCACGATCAGTCCTCGTATTGAAAATTAGACTCAATATATCTCTTCATGGTTTGAAGGTCGTTTTTAAGCGAGTCCATGGACATACTGAAGTCGCTACCTTTTATGGTCTCACAATCTTTTTTTAAAGATTCGAGCTGTTCCTCAATTTGCGCTAATTCAATACTGATGAACTCCTCTGTCTGCTGGATGTGCGACTTTAAATTTGCTCGACAATCATTTGGCGTAACTTCATTGCTCGATAACATGGGTTCGATAGGTGGATTAGAAACATACGTGCTTTCCAATATTGCTGAGACATCTTCCAATCGACCAATATCGGGGAGAGTCGCATCTGTCAGCGATTCGACAGCAATATCTCCAGGATCGGGCGTCTCACCGACCACCGATATGGTTGAGGTAGGAGTACCAGGGTTTTGATTCAATGTAGGTATGAATTGTGTCCCATCTCGGTGCTGGTAGGTTGCAGGCCACTCGTTTCTGAATAGCTTAAGCTCTGGGTCGTCATCACTGGCAGTCGTAAGAATCCTAGTTTTGACCCGTAGACTGTGTATTATTTGATGGATGTTCAGGACATGTCCGATCAATTGATTGATCTGGCGCAGAGTTTCAACTTTTTTTTCCGGCATTGGGTTCAGATCGCAAGGAAACTGCTTCATACGACCTTTAATGAGCCAATCCTGGTCATATGCCCATTTCATTGATTCACGGGCAAACCTGGGATCGGAACAAGCTTTACAAGTGTAACCGTCGGGCGCGTCCTCGGGCTTATCAATGCCTAAACAGTGTGCATGCTGCCATGTAAGACATGTCTCACATTGAACCATCAATCCTAATTCCTCAGCAACACCGCAATGACAATGAACCAATTCTTTGACATTGTCATCTTCGTGATCTTCGGCTGCTGTTCTGGCGTCCCAAAACGGTAAAACGACATTTGGTATGAGATCAGTATAGACTGGAGGTGTACGGGGACGCTTCATTTTGGGACGATACACTAATTGGACATCACGTTCGGGGGGCTTTACATCGATCTTTGGGATCTCCTTCAACTTCTGCGATTCTCTCAGCTTGGGTGGATCTTTGATTTTCACACATTCTTTTAGCTTGATAGGTTCTTTTGGTTTGACAGTCTCTTTTGGTTTGACGGGCTCTCTAAGCTCTTTTGGCTCTGAGGCTTCCCTCGATTTTACAGATTCTTTTGTTTTCACAGCCTCCTTTGACTTTGAAGTCTCGTCGACAGATTCGCCTAGCGTCAACGGTTCTCTCGATTTTGATGATTCCTTGAGCCTAACAATTTCGCGGGGTTTGACTTTATTTAATTTAACTTTAATGATATTCTTTGGAGGAGTAGGCTCGGGCAAAGATTTTACGGCCTCGATCGGCTTTGCAGGTATTTGAGGTTTGGGCGGCGTTTCGAAGGCCTCATCATCGAAACGTCTAGGTGTCTTGATTGCCCTTTTTGAGCGATCCATCACGCTAATGATGAATTTGTACAATGATCAACATTGATTTCAAATATACTAGAATTGAGTATATCAATTCATTTATTCTCTAGCCATAGAGTGGGAACATTTGCCAACCCAAATTTGTAACTAAGGCACGGCGTGCTCAACGACGCACAGCTGTGCTCATGCGTCTGACAATTATCTGGAGGGTCGAACCGCCAAAATAGCAAACTCGGTTGTAGTTTATGCTACTGACTACCCAATACAACATATTGTATCTCTATCCTTTACGTGTCGCTTAATCCACCTAAACTATCCAAAATGGATTACCAGAACAGACCTGGAGGAAAGACTGGTAGCGGCGGTGTTGCATCATGGAGTGAGTCAAACAGAGATAGAAGAGAACGGCTGAGACAGATTGCAGCTGAGACCATAGATCTTGCGAGAGATCCCTATTTTATGCGCAATCATCTTGGTAGCTACGAATGTAAACTATGTCTGACCTTACACAATAATGAAGGTAGTTATCTGGCTCACACTCAGGGTAAAAAGCACCAATCTAACTTGGCTCGTCGAGCCGCCAAAGAAGCCAAAGATTCGCCTAGCTTGCCTGGGCCAGCTAAGCAACGCCGTGATCTCAAAAAGTTTATCAAGATTGGCCGTCCGGGTTACAGAATCACAAAACAATCTGACCCCGCGACAGATCAACAATCTCTTCTTTTCCAGATTGACTACCCAGAAATAGTGAAGGACATAAAACCTTTGCACAGATTCATGTCCGCTTTCGAACAGAAGAAAGAAGCACCTAATAGGCAGTGGCAATATCTACTATGCGCAGCAGAACCCTACGAAACTATAGCTTTCAAGATACCATCGAGAGAGGTCGACAAGACTGAGGGAAAGTTCTTCACTGTTTGGAACGAACAGTCTAAACAATATTTTATTCAGATACCATTTTTAGATTGACTATCTAAACTGTCGTTGAACTTGAAACGTCAGTTGCCGGTAGCTTGAGTTATTTTCAACATCACTGGGCCATGAATTGGAAGTGCAAATGGTAGGGCTCCCAAAGCAACAAACTGGAGCTTGGATTGAGTTTCTGCGCAAACTTCAACCTTATATCTCAAAACAAATTGTACGGTAAACTTTGCTAGCTCTAGACGAGCTAGATTGTAACCCACGCAATTTCGAGGTCCAATGCCGAAAGGAATGAACTGTGCCGGGTGAAACTTTTCCACATTGCTCGGCTCAAATCTATCAGGTCTCCAGACTTCAGCATCTTTACCCCAGTATCTCGGGTCACGATGGATCGAGTAGATACTTATGTTAAAGCATAGTCCCTTCACCAAACGAAAGTTTTTGTGATAGACGTCCTCGCTCAAGTCGCGGTTTGTCATAGCGCCCGGATAGAGGCGCAGAGTTTCGTTGACGCACTGCTCCAGGTACTTGGATTCCTCTCCATATTGCAGCAAATCAGATCTCAGCTTGTCCTGGACATCCTGATTGCGGGCAAGTTCCCACATAAGGGCCGACATCGTATCCACCGAGGTGGCAAAACCAGCCAACATCAAGAACACAGCATTGCCCATTAGTTGGTTCTTGCTTAGCTCGCCCCTTCTATATGAGTTGATCAGCGAGTGTATGGTTGTAAGGCGACTCGAGTCTGGCTTTTGTTCTCGGTCTGAGTTCAAAGTTTTGGTGATGATCTTCTCCAGCTTGGCAGTGAGTAAACCGAGATACTTTCCGTGATCAAAGAACCCAAGAAGAGGTCGAACTATATCTGTCAGCACTGGTATGAGGAAGCACATTCGGGCAATAAACTCATAGTTAACGTTGACAAAGTTGTGCATCTCTTCAACAACGTCATTGTGTTCACTGTCAAAATCGACCATCTTGTCGGTATTATAAATGATCTTGAGGATAGACTGCATGAAAAAGTTCTTGTTAATTTGGTAAACATCCATTTTAGGCTCCAACCCATTAGCTCGTGCCTCCTTAATTCTTCGGTCGATACTGGTCAGCATGCGCCTGATTGTTAAGTCAATGTCCGTATCTACATTGTCCATCTTCAGCTTTGAAGCCTTGAGGACTGAACCCACTGCTCTGCGTGAAGTTTGCCAAGCAGTATCTCTGGCTTCAAGCAAGGAAGCCTTCATGTACGGAGACAAACTGTTAACATAGTAACGATTCCGATGCTTTTGAAAGTCGGTGACACAGATTTTGTAAACTAAGTCTGGATCACGAGAGAATACTTGCATGTTTTGACCAAAGTAGCAACCAAAGGTATCTCCCATCTCTTCATGTCTATCATTGGCATTAACTGCGAGTACCTGATCGTTCGTGAATATTATATCCTTTGAGCCAGTGAGAAAATTGAACTTCTTTATGAACGGCAAATTTGTCTTCTTCTCGCCGGAAGTAAAGATGTAATATCTCCTCACGAAAACACCAACTAGGAAGGCGAGCACGAGAGCGAATACATCAACTAAGAACGACATGTTGAGCTATCGAGTTCGTATCAGCGATTCTGGATACCCAGCAGCTCTGCCGATGGAAAACTTTGCTGATGATTATGAACTCTTGGAAGGATGGAGAGGATCGAGCCTCATGAAGGTAGCTCGTCGTTGGTAGGGCTGCGAGCATACATCAGACTCGATTTATCTTCTTTTGTGCGATGGAAGTGCTCGCCAGCACCAAATGAAACATAAAACTCAAGCCTGTTGATCTTCGATCAAGGTATCATGAAGTGTATGAAATCTTTGAAGTTAGCATTGCTGTTCCTCAAAAAAGCTTAGACGTTCAATTTCTGTATCGAGTTTCTAGTTGGCACATTCTGCCCTCGATCGCTACACAGATGCCGATCGTGTCAATCGCGCATGTGATATAGTTTTTCTCCTGAGATGGCCATGTTGGCCATCAGAACTCGCCAAGAACGCGTAAACAATGATTCGGAAGCAACACAAATGGTGGCAACCGTCGAGATAGGCTTAGTTTTAGGGAAACGGAATCTCGAGCGCATGGACATGGAGCGATTGAATCATACTCATCATGTTCATTGAATGCATTGCTTGGAAGGGCTTTCGCTTACTCGTACGGGCTTTCCAATGACACAACTATCGGTCATGCTCGATGCCCGTGGGTCTTGCTGGAGTTAAGGGCTCAGGTCATCCGCTCGGGTTACAGAACTTTTAAAACCTCGACCGATCCAGGTGAAAATAGTCCATGAACTGCAGCCCGGACGAGTTTGGTCGAGCCTTTTTCTAGAGAAGTGGAGCAATTGAATAACAAGCAACCGCGAGGATGAACCGAGCGACCAAAGAGTTGTGTCCAACTGAACTTTTCCCCGTAGCCTCTAATGCATTCGGTTGCTAGGGGTGACTTTGACTCAACGGTGGCACGGGGATCTTGGACACTAGCGACTTTCTGAACTAACAGATATCCACTTCTCGCTTCCCAAGCTCATTTACAGCTTCTGCCCCCCTAAAAGCTCCCTTTCCGTTAAAAAGACACGCACCAGATAGCAAAGGCGAGTCATACGTGCAATCAAACTTTGCCTATCTAGGTCATGGGTGCGCGCACGCTGTTCCAACGGCCATTGGTCGAGCAGGTGCCTGCAGATTCTCCAATTGAGGTCCTGCTTTCTCCGACTGAATTTGCTAATTGCAGCCTGCGATCTGGTTCCGCCTCGCTATTGCTCGTGGCCAGTGGCTCAGTTCATGGGGTTCATCAGAGCGGGTTGAATTCTCTGCTAGAAAATTGACGAAAGATGCTGAAAAGAATCCAATCTGTGGCCATAAATCAGTTGGCTCCAGTCGGGGAGAGTTGAGAGCTTTACTGTAAAATGCAATCCGATGTTCCTTTCTTCATAGCCAATCGGCTCCGGAACATCCCATTGGTGAGCGATGGCCGGCGAACCAGTGGGACCCAAGCGAGCCACACCACAATGAAACCAACAACCCTTGCTGCTATGCTGCCAAATGGGAACCTGAAGTTGGCCAAGCTGGAGCGCTACAACCAAAACCCTGATGGCCAAGTTCATCCGCAAACGCAGGTGAAACGCCAAGCCAAAGAGGAGATCCGTCTGCTGTTTCAGCCATCCGGAATAACCGCCTCTACGGCAAACTTAGTGAGAAAGAAAACCATGACCACAGCCTCAACGACAACCAGACCAAATTCAACGGGAAAACAGAACAAGAAGGGAACAGTTGGCATAGCGGCAAACTCAACAGCGCCCGCGAATCAAACTCACACTCCAATTCTTGCAAAGATGTTGCAACTAGAGCAATCTGCGCCCAAGAGAATAGAAGAGACGAAAGCGAAGCCAAGCGCTCAACCGGAAATGGCCACAACGTCTCCTATGCTCAGACTGGAGACAACTCATGCTGAAGGTCAGGCGACGAGTCCTCCAAACTTAACCAAAATAACTCAAACCCTAACAACACAACCCGGATACCAGCGCCGAACTCCGCAAACAGTTCTGTCATCAAAGTTCACTCACAAACTTAACGAAGGTAAAAGCGAGTTTGCGGGCGAAAACTGGGCTCTCTTTAATCGTCCAGATGGTGGCTTCTCGGCCTTTGAGATTTTGGTCCTCATCTCAAACATAATGATTGTAAGCACCATCGTTCTAGTTCTGCTTTTCAATTGGTTCATGTCAATCAAGAGTAAGTAATCTCATCCACTCTGCCAGCCATTCGAGCTCGAGCGTGTAGGCACCAAAACTAACCTTCAACCTGAACGAGAAGGAAAGCGTTCGCCACAGGTGCCCCAGATGCAGCAAGGTGGCCAGAAGAAGGCGGTTGACCAGCAAGCGCCTCGTGCCAACGATAATCAGCCCATGTCTCCGAATGGTCAAGCGCCGGTGCCAACACGAGAGGACAGAGTTAGCAAATTTTCTATGCTTGATACTGATTCTGGCGATCCCAGCACAAGTATGAGTCATTCTGAGAACCAAGAGAGTTCGGGCGCGAACGAGAAGAGAGATCAGGCTAGCGAGGGACAAAAAGAGCAGCTTGGTGCAAAGAGTATGGGCGAACAGAGAGTGGGTATGGCGAGCAACATCTCTAGCGATATAAAGTCTGGTGCTGTGAGCGTGGCCAACAAAGCGATGGCCATAGTCCAGCCGACCGGCAATAACACTGCCAATTTGAGTAGCCTGAGCGATTTGGATAAGATTTCGGACTGGACCAACGACGAACCGAAGGCCTTGGACATCATCAAGCGGTCAGCAAGCGACCTGTCCGACTCGGCGCAAAGGCTGAGGGTTTCCAGGGACAAGATTGGGCAGGCGGCCGGAGAGAGCGAGCGAGTCCAGGTGTTGGGCCAAATTTTCGATGGGCTAGCATCGAGTGGCAAGTTGGTTGATGTGAAGGAGACTGAGCCGAGCCTGGTGGTCGAGAAGGGCGAATTGCCAACCTCTCGTTTATCGACTGAGTCGCTAGAATCTATCGAGCTTCCACAAAAGTTGGTCGAGTCCATAAAATCGCTGGACCCTAAGAATCCGGCCAACGCGGCAGCTCCAAGTCCAAACTTGCTGCTTGGTGAGGTAGAGGTGTCAGCGGAGCCTCCAAATAAGTCTGAGGCCAGCGAGGAGCGACAACCAGTTGTTGGGCAGAGTGAAGGAGAGACAAAGGCAGAGGTAAAGACGGAGAGTGATAAGCCAAAGAGTGCGGTCATCCAGCAACCAGCCTCCAAGGGTCGATCTAAAGAGGTGCCCGATTCTAGTTCCAAGGGCAAAACAGGCCCGCTCAAGCAATCCAAGGTGCAGGCGGCCAACAGGAGGCCTGCAAATCCCATGGGCCGAAGTATGGAGGCTGTTGCAGAGACGACCAATGCCAAAGAGAAGGATTCCTCCACCTCACGAGCTGAGATCGCGAATCACCAGATTGTTGTGAACAAGTTGGACAGGAGGAAGACGGAGTTGGAGATAGTCGATATCAGGGACGAGAGTTTAACTGGAAAGATGCGCGCAAGTAAGGACGAGGAGAGGAGGGATCGGTTGGCGAAGGAGGATGCTGGCGAGCAGGAGTCAGGCGGCTGGATCAGCATGGACGGGATTGCTGTTGTTCAACCACCGGCGCAACCAAACGGTGCAGCCCAGTTGGCTGCCCAAACGCCATCCAGCCAACAGCCGCAAGGCCAACCAATGTCGCCGGGTGAGATCATTGAGAGCAGATTCCACGTTGATTACGGGAGCAAAAGGCGAATGGCCAAAATGGAGTCGGGCGGCGTGAACAAGGATTCTATGGACAGCAAGACGGAGGAGCGCATTCTGAACAACATTGAAAACGAACTTGAACAGGACAACAGGATGAGGAACCGAAAGTATTTTGTTTACGTGGTTCACGATGGCCATTTTACGGCCAAAAAGGAGTGCATAGCTCGGATTGAGTTGCCGCCGAAGAGGCGCATAACTCTCGCTGAGGTGCGACAGCTAATCTCTAGCTCACAGGACATCTCTTTAACTAGCTTGCGGCGAAACAAGTTCAAGTTTGTCACCGAAACCTACAGGCTCTTGAACGAAAACGAGGACGCTGCAGTGTTGCACCAGGTTTACCCCACTCAGGGCGTCTTCTTGAAGCTCAATATTCCCGAACAAGAGAGCCAAGTCTACCCTTCGAAGGGCCGCCCTCGGGTGGCCTCCAACTCGGGCGCCCTGGCCTCGTCCCTCTCGCATCCCACCATAGCGTCTAGACGGCGAGCGAGCGCCCGCCAGCCAGCAGGCCCCAGCGGCCGAGACAATCTGCCCGCCATTGAGGTCGATTACGCTCAAAACGAGCCCCACCTTGCCTATGGACGGACGAGAGCCTCGAGTGTCGGCAGAAGGCCGCCAGGTAAGCCGAATGCTGGCGCCTACAGGAGATCCAAGTCGAGCGTCCAGGGAAGGGCGCGCAATGGAGGACGAGCGGACGAGCTCGTAGGCGACAAGTTGCCAAGTATCGGTAGGTCTTCGCCCAGGGCTGCCCCAGTCAAGCGGCCACACGCGAACCAAGCGCCCGGATTGGAGGCCATGCAAAGTCTTGGTAGCGCCGCCACTGATTTGGGGGCAAACGTTTTGTCTGGCGCAAAGCGGCTCTTCAATGCTCTCAGATGAACTGAACCGAGTTCACGGGTAAGCGCGCATGAGTCTAATCTAACCCCACACTTCCCTCCTCTGCCCGATTCGCATCCATCGTGGCCAATGGGGCTTCCTCCTCCCCTTGAAACACTGTACGCTCCTTGCGCTCGCTGCATCCAACTAAAGGCATGCCCCTGGCCGACATGTACGACGACAAGATGCGGATTAGTAAGTAGAGGGACCAAGTCGTCTGCGGCTGAACGAGCGCACGACAAGTCGCCAGGAAATCTTTGTTGAGTGAGTTCGAGTACAGCGCCTAGACGGACCATTAACCATGCACCTCTCGCTCGATCGCCTTGCTTGGCCGTCCAAACCAACACCGCTGCTTAACAAAACCGGCCCAACTGTCGCCCGCCCGAAATAACCCCATAGTCACGCCCTCGAAGTATTGCTCGCGCGCAAGCTGCGCCCGCCTGGCCACCATTCGCTGCGGCGTCTGCAGCCAGACCCACTACTGCGGCGCCCAGTGTCGCATTAGCGACTGGCCCCAGCATCGCCAATTCTGCAAAAGTATGCTTACTAAAACTCCTCTCTGGCCGCCGAAGTTGCTTGCGCGCCAAGCTTGCTCGTCCTTCCGCTTTATGGCGGCCGCAAAGGACAACCTTGGGCCACCATAGACTAACCGCCCATTCTCGCACACTCAAACTGACTTGTCCTTGTCCAGAGCCGAGATGGAAAATTTGGGCCTAGCGATGGATGGACCAGTGATGGATGTGCGCGTTAGTCCATCCCGACTCCTTCTGGCCTGGAGGGCGCAACTCAACGGAGCGACACCTGAGCCCGTCTGGCTCGAGCAGACGCTGCCGGCGAGACTCGAGCACAAATGGCCGGGATTGGATTTGCATCCGAGAATAAGTTACTTCTATTTATTAGGAATAAAGTGCCACTCCCTCTGCTGCGCTCAATAGCGAGCGCGGCAAACCTGTTGAGTGTTCAACAAACGAAGCCGGCTGTTCCATTCTCAATTCTGCCCTTCATCAACTCGCTAAGACAATCGTAAGTTTGCCATAGCGAACACTGGCGCGCCGAGCCTCTTGCGAGCCTCCTCTTGTCGAGTAGGCGAGCGGAGAGTTCGAGCGCAACAATTGGACTTGGCGGGCTGCTTTTAATTCAATCCAATGGCGCGTTTCGCCTCAAACCACCACGTTGGCCGCTTAGCTGGCCGCCAAGCGCAAACTAGTGTGCAAATGGCGGCGCGAAAATGGGAAGGGAAGCCAACAAGGAGGTCGGCCTGGCTCCAGCTAGGCGGCCATAAGTGCGCCGCCCAGTTTGAATGGAGAGGACTAAAAAGGAAATGTTCTCGAGAGGCTCTTTTTAACATTTGAGTCGTTAGCTTATTGGCTCGAGTTGGAGGGGAGAATCAATTTTAGTTTGCTTTGCACCTGCCAGCGAGAGCTGGTGGCAGTTAAATGGCGTCCGTTTATTTGGCTTAGCCGGATTGGCTGGCGCCAAGTCGCTGTCAATAGGATCCAGATTGCATAACTCTTGCGCTTCCATGGGCAGCGTGTGTGCGAGTTAGCCAGCCTGGCTAGCTGAACCAGCGGCCGGCCTTCCTCTATTCAGAGCGCCGATCTAGTGATGCACTCTGCTTTCGGCCACACAAACTGCCCTCTTCGCGCAAACGGAGGGTCCGGCTTGAAACGGCCGGCCAGCTGAATGGAGGGGGGGGGGATATATTTATTACCGCTGGCGCAAAGATAAGTCTCAGGGCGACTGTTTGCGGGCCGTTTGCATTTGCGAGCGCACCTGTCAGAGGGAGGCGAGCGAGCCGGCAGCCTTGGCAGCGCGACTTTGCCATTGCGGTTTGTGGCGGCAAAGTGAGCACGCAAATTGTCGACTTAAATTAGCCGCAATGTTTTGCCTTGTTTGCTTGGCCACCGCTTGGCACAAGTGGCCTCCACTCGAGTCCTCCGGCTGAGCCAGTTTTCGCTCCATCTAGCTCAGAGCTCACTTTTAGGCCTACGAGTGAGCGCGGCCAGTGTTGGCTTCATCACGCAGGCCGAAGGCTCGCTTGGCTTGGAACAAAATTTCAGTGGCTCGCCGGCCGGCAGCGACCACAGCGCCACCACCACCGTCATCATGGACAGCAGAGGTGGCTGCATCACGAACTCGCCTGGCCTGCGAGCAATTGATCGAGCTAGCCAAAGCAACGGCTCCACTCACCCTTCCTCCCGCCGGCAACACCTGATGCGAGGCCGCGCACTCGTTGTGTTGGTGGCTGGCAAATAAATAAACAAGCGGCCGGCCAACAACTGGGCGAGGAAAGTTTGTTGTCCGAAAGATTGTTGCACCGGCTGAGCTTCGGCGGACGCAATAGCGGCGCCACTAACAAGCCCTGATCGATCCCCAATCTGGCCCACTGATCTCGTATCGGCAAAGAGCCGCCAGCCGAGCAATCATCTCGCCGCTCGGCTCACATCCAAGCGGCCAGCTCTCGCCCGCCGAGCTCCTTTCTAATCGCATTGGCGGTTGAGAGGAGCTCTTGGCTCGTTCCAATACGCTGAGCTCGCTTGCTGGCTGGCTGGCCGGCCGCCCCCAACTGGCGGCCAAATCAACGGGCAGCCGATAATTAATCATTGTTATGGCTGCCACTGCAGCCGCCTCGGCCGCCATTGGCAGTGCAGCCTCGCTTGCCTTATGTGGGCAGACAACTCAATGGCGGCGGACGTGCGAGTTCATCCATGGGGCTGCTCTTTGTTTTGTTTAGCTCACTTTCACGTTCGCGCTCGCCTCACCTTCGTGCAAAAGCTCGCCGCTCTCTCCAATCGGGCGAGCGAGCGGGCGTGCAACCATATTAAGGAAAAGCGGGCGCTAGTTTGTTAGCCAGAGCGGTTGGCAAATCCGGTTCCCGAGCAGGCGAGAGCTCTGCTCAAACCCTAGAGGAGCGAAATTGATTTCCGCTCCGTTTGCGCAACGTGCCATTTGAATCCATTTAAACTTGACTTTGTCCCGCGAGCACGAGGGCGCGAGCGCGTGAACTTCGCCCGCTCGCTTGGACGGCCAGCTAGCCTCAGGGGAGACGATGGTTAGCTAGCCTGGCTGCTCGCCTCTTGCGCCCGCAAAATGGCTGAATATTAATCCAGGGGAGCGAGCAGACTCGGCGAGACCATCTGCCTAGACGCTCGCTCTCGGCTTTGTTGGAGCGAATCTGCAGTTACGAGCCCAAAGCGGCCAGCTTGTGTTGGCCAACTGGAACCGAGGCGGCCAGATTGTAGCCAGTGGCCGTAGCAAGGGCTTCGTACTCGCAAACTCTTACCGTTGCCCGTCCTACCTGGCGCCACCTTCCCAGAGCCGGCCGCCTGTGCTTGCGCTTGTGTGTGCGCCTGTGCTTGAGTGGATGTGTGCGCTGGTGCTGGTATGTGCGAGCCAGCGAGTGACCAACACTTGAGAGAAATGGCAACATCGCAACAGCAAATGTTGGCTCAATTGGTAGCGATTGGACAGGAGCGGTTGAGCCACTGAGGAGAGTGGACGGACTGAGAGCAGGGTGAGAGCTGGATATGGATACGGAGAAAAATGAGGATGAGCTATGCTAGAGCAAAAGCCCTGGAGCGTTTCGGAAAATAATAATAGTAGCAACAAAAATATCCCAAGCAAACAACCACCTGCAACAGGTGAGGGAAGCAGCGCATCGGAGTTACTCTTAGAAGCCAATACAATACAATAGTTTTTTATCCTCCCTCAGCTATGCCTTTGCCTTTCCCACTTGGATAACCTCGATTTGACAGCTCTCGAAATCGAAGTTACAAACTTTCGTCAGGCGACATTCGCAATATTTAGCGATCGACAGCTCGTCAATCTTATTGTACCAAACTCATTTTGCCTGTAACTAACCATGAAGCCAAGAAACGGCCCGTCAACAAACAATGTGGGTCCATCGCTTGGATTGGGCCCCGACAGACCCATGCAGGTAGAAACTTTTAGCTCGTTTCCCGTTAATCAAGTTTTCAAATTTGACATACTCCTCGCCAATCACATAGAGCCAAACAAATTGATTGTAAATATTCTAAACCCGTTGCTTGAACCAGTTGATAAGCAACTTGACTGGATTAAGGGCGCCCATCCCAGCAATGGGTGTAGGGTCTCTTTCAAAACGCCACTCGTTGGTATCTACACCATCAGCGCTGAGCTTGTTGAACAAACTCAATTTAGTGTTCAATTTCAAGCGAAAGCCTATGATCTCTCGAAGGTGTTTATTAACGACTCGTCCGGACGCTGTTTTGTCAACGAAAGCTATGAATTTAGCGTCGACGCTTCGGAAGCCGGTGAGGGCCAACTCGAGATAGCAGTGAATGAAGGTGAAATACCCAATCAGGTACAGGTTCTGGACAATGGCAAATGTATTGTTAGTTTTGTGCCCGAGGACAGTTCACCACATGTTGTTGATATTAAATTCAACGGACACGATGTTAATGGTTGCCCATTTGTTGTTGAGGTCATAGATCCAAACGTGCAGGTTGACAGGCCGACACAAGAGAAACCAGCAACACTCTGCAGAGCCTCTCTCAGCAAAGAGGAACGCATCCTGGTCAATTCCAAAGCCGAGTTTTCCATCGCCAATGTAAACCTAGACAACCTGGGCATTGGCGATCTTCTCATTGTCGATCCTGAAAGTCAACCGATCAATTACAAACTGATCGTGGACAAAAACTCATCCATCTACAAGTTCGAGTTTGTGCCTAAAAGAGTTGGCGATTACTCAGTTGAACTCAGCCCAGAATCGATCCTGCATAAAAAACTTCCACCTGAAATACTCAATCAGTTCCCATTTCCTTTAAAGGTTTTTGACTACAGTAAGGTGATTATTTCCGACGTCACTGATGGAGTTATCGGTCATCCCATATACTTTTTCATCGACGCCTCCCAGGCTGGCAGTGGGAATCTTGAAATCAGGGTCCTTTCGAAAACAAGAACTGTGCCAAACCACCCGCAATCCGAAGCAAACGCCAAGATCCGTGTCAACTTCACTCCAACAGAGGCAGTCGACCATTCAATCGATGTCAAATTCAATGGAATACCAGTGCCAGGAAATCCTTTTCTAGTCAAAGTGGCTCAATATCCTCAAGCGAGACTTCCAGTTACAAGTCAAGATCTGCTGAAATACATTCCTGTAAATGAGACAATTTGCTTCTATGTCGATTATATCGGTAGTAAGGAGAACAGGAATATGCCGGCAGAGGATCTGACCAGCGAAAGTTGCCAAGTTCATGTGCTGAAGCCCGATTCTAGCTTCTCAAGAATTGCTAGCGTCGAACTGGTGCCATCGGACCGAAATGACAGACAAATGAGATTTAAAGTTACTTTTAGAGGTACTAAAATCGGCCCTTACAAGTTGTTTATCACCGTAAATAACGAGCTCTTGCCTGCTAGCCCAATCGTCTGCAACATCTATAACATAAACGAAGTTAAAGTTACCTTTGAGCCCATCAATGGTAGTACATCCCTAAAGCCTGTCGGTCAACTCAATAGACCTGTCACTTTCACTGTGGACGCATCAAGAGCAGGCGAGGGCACTCTAGCGCTAGCTGTTGTATCTGGTATTAGCAAGAGTCATGTGCAAACAGATGTCAAGGTGTCTGACAAAGGTCACGGTCTATACAATCTCACATTTGTGCCGATCGAGTATGCACCACACTCCATAGATATGTCTTTCAACGATCGAGTCGTCCCTAATTCGCCATTTGTAGTTGACATAGTGGATGCCAGCGGCAAGTCTGCCTCAGTCCAACAAGTTTTAAGTGGAGAGGATGAAAGCTCTTGTGTCGAACACGAAACTAAAGATGTAGACCAAGATCATATGGTGCAAGATTTTGAAGCACTGAACTTGAAGAGCACCCGTTCCAAGTCGCCAAATAGATCCGTTGCTAGCAAGAAGAGTCTAGCATTCGGATTAGTCAACGCTAGCAATATTGTATATTTGGAACCAGGCCTCCTTGAAAACTGCAAGAACCAAGTGAGTGTCGTTGGACCAAACGATGAGAAGGTACCTCATTCGCTAGCCAAAGGCTCGCCACAGCCTGGGGAGCCGAAGAAGCTATATGTTGAGTACAGGCCAAAAAGTATTGGAACTCATACGATAAACGTGCTTGAAGGTGGGAAAGATCTTCGCCAGTATTTTGTTGAGATATGCGACCCAAGTTTGATTAAGGTAACTGGCATGAAGGCTGCAAACACATTTGTCGTTGGGAAACCGATCTTTCTGGTGGTGGACTCACAAGACTCTGGGAAAATCCAGCTTGACTCTATCACTGTGATGGGACCAAAACGCTCTGGTGGAAAGGTTCGTGATGGGGATCAAACCATCTTAGGCAGACTAAAATCTATATCATCATCAAATCAAAATCAAACAGTCCCAATCGAATACTCGCTGAATATACTCAGTGATCACAAGCAAGAGATAAGGTTCGTTCCCCAGGTTGTTGGTATATACACAGTTGATATTCGGTGTTTAGGCCAATCAGTTGGTTCCGCGCCGTTCGAAATTGAGGTTTGGAATCAAAGCGTTCAAGAGTCACCGACAAGCATTGGCTCCAATTCAACCAACAAAAGCAAACCCATTCTGTCAAAAGAGGAGGAGCTGTTCGAGAGTATCGTAGTTCATGGGATAAGTTTAAAGTGTTCGCCTGTCAACTCAACTGGAGCCTTCATCATCGAGACCAACAGGCTAGCCCAGGCGCGCGACTTCGATGTTCTCATTACGGATCCACACAACAGTTTGGTGGACGTTCAATGCTATCTTCAACAAGACGGCAACTTGCTGGCCGAGTGGACTCCAAGAAGAGTCGGTAAGTAGAACTAGCGATTAGATTATCAATCATCCTTGATTGTCGATCGACTCGGCAGAAGGGCGATCTAAATGTGTCGCTTGATTCACCTGTCCGAAGGTGCCAAGCGCATGCATGTGCTCGCAGTTTCAGCTGGGCATCATTTGATCGTCGTCAGCACGAGACTCTTTAAACTTGTTGCTTTCTGGCAAACTGCCTACTACGAGGAAACCTGTGTTGGCTCTGATTAGGTCGGAACGCAGCCAAGCCCTGAACGAAATAAGTGCAAGCCGATCTAATTAACAGATAATCATTGAAGGAGTGAACTGTTTTCACCTAACTCGGGCTCATGTTCTGCGATCAACCAGCTTGAATTGTCAGAATTTATCCTGATTCACTAACTTGCGCGACTTCCACACCCTACTAGGAACACACAAAATCGAGGTTCTTTACAAAGACAGACAAGTTCCCGGCTCACCATTCATGTAAGCTCGAAAGGAACTGCCGAATCTGAATCTGCTCTAGCCTTAGATCGCTCACTAACTTGAAATCCTTATCCGATTCTACAAATACAGAACTGAGGCCTTTGATCCCTCGAGCGTTTTTATCGGAAATCTCAAAACTAAGATCTATTCAGTTAACGACAAGATAGAATTCAAACTTGACAGAAAGGAGGCTGGTTTTGGTGAACTCGACGTAGCTATAACCAGTCCACTTGGTCGAGATCTCCCAATTGAAGTTCAGCCCCTGGACAATGAGGAGCTTTGTGAGAGAGTTAGTTTTTCGCCAACAGTAGCAGGAAAATACAAGATGTCGATCACTTTCGGTGGACATGAGATACCCAAGAGTCCAATAACTTTTATTGTAAGGGATGACCGCGATCCAATCAAGATCAGTGGTACAGGACTCATGTGTGCTGAGGTGAATCGAAGCGCCCAGTTTCAAGTTGAAAGCTCTTCGGACGGAGAGCTTAAGATTAGAATCGAGTCTGGCGACCGAGAGATAGTTCCAAAGATTGAGAAACGAACTGGTTCACACGCGGTGAAATACAAGCCTACGGAAGTTGGTTATGCCACGATCAGCATCTACTGGAATGGCGCCCATATAGAGGGAAGCCCTTTCTCTGTTCCCGTTAACGATTTAAGCAAGGTTTTATTCTTGAGTGGCACCAACAAGTCATCAAACAGCAACAATCAGCGAATCATCGACTACGAGCCGGGAGTTCCAAAAGAGATCACAGTCGACACTTCAAAATGTGGGCCTGGAGATCTCAAAGGGGAGGCCTACTGTCGTGCGAATCCCAGTATAAAGTTTTCGATTCCGGTGGAACAATATTCTAGCAATCGGTATCGTTTAGTGTTCGTCTGTCCCCCCAAATCCGAACACCTGATCAAGGGCACCAATCTCAAAGACATCTCAGTCGAAGCTACCTATTTGATACGATTCTATTACAACAACCTGATCATTCCCGAACCTCAAGCTTCGATAGTTGTATCACCACTTTTCATTCAAAATCAGCGCGAGAGCTCCTTAGGTCGCACCAAGAGGACTGAATCGCGCGAAACAACTCTCAATGAGAACAACAACAATAATTCAAAGAATCTCGTTGGCTTTGAGGAAAAGTCCTCCTTCAGATCGGATGGAATTGACTGCCCGATTGTGGCTCTTCGAGGCCATGGCTTAGTGGATGCTAAGTGTGGTGAGAAGGCCGATTTCACTATCGATGGAACTGCAGCAGGCCCAGGTAAACCGGAGGTCAGATTCAACAGTCTCAACGACGAGATTAGAGTTAGACTGGATCAAATAGATGATAGATTGTACAAGGCTACATATGTGGCCCAAGTGGCGGGAATTTACTCGTTGAACGTCCTATGGGATGGCAAACAAGTTGCTGGCTGTCCAATATCAGTGAACGTTCTAGGTGATTGCGATCCAAGTAAAGTTCTCTGCACAGGTGATGGACTGAAGGGTGGAATCTTGGGGGAGGAGATCAAATGTTTCATTGATACGAGGCGAGCAGGGCCGGGTGAATTAACTGCTCTCTGTACAGGACCACAGAAAGTTGCCTTCTGTGAGCTATTAGACCGCGGCGATGGAACCTTCATTCTCTATATCAAACCTCAGGAGGCCGGCCGTCAATTTTTAACAATCAAGTATGGGGGCCAACACATACCCAAAAGTCCTTTCCTCATCAAGATATCGGGCAAACCTGATCCATCAAAAGTTCGCGTCTACGGACCCGGCGTTGAGCATGGAGTTTTGTCGCTGTACCAAAGTAGGTTTGTTTGTGACACTAGGGGCGCTGGGGCTGGACAGTTAACAGTGAGAATCCGAGGGCCAAAGGGGGCGTTCAGAATGGAAACTCAGCGCGAGAGCCAGAGGGATAGGACGATCATGTGTAAATACGATCCAACAGAGCCAGGCGACTATAGGATAGAGATAAAATGGTCGGGAAGACATGTGCCGGGCTCACCCTTTTCTGTAATGATATTCGACACCCAAGAGGAACTTAACAGGTACCTCATGGGTAGCCAACCGATTCCACACGCCAGCAAGCTGCCAGTCGGGAACTCAACAATGCTTCATCATCCAGTTCCTTATCAACCCACAATGGTTGAATACGGCCATTATTCAAATATGGTCCCCACTTCTCCTCAACAGCAACAGCATCCATTCAGGATGCAATGAACTAGAGACAAATCCAGCCACTAGAATTCTCAGACTTGAAACTTACCGCCAAATACCGATGACCCGGAAGATATTCAAATTTCAACTAACAATGGCACCCTTAATGCGACGTTTGCTCAAAATTTACTAATGATAGACCTTTAATCTGACTTGACACTCTGTGTATCGTATTTGTATTTCAGCGCTCTAGCTAGTTGATAAAATCCTGTTAAACCTACAAAAACGTTCACACTAAATAGATTCCAGTTTTTTGGGATTATCACTAATGAGTAACGAGACCAGATACATCCGGTCGCAGTCAACGATGCCGACTGAGATATGCTGATCCTATCCGCTGGCCTTGTCATGTCACCGAGGCCAGCTAGTACAAGGCACTTGATTTTGTCGGAAGGCAATGTCGTTGGTGGATTATAGTATGCGTTATAATGTCTGGTGTTTGTGCTATCAAATCTTGTGACATCTCAAAACGCTACGGTACTAACCCATTTACATGCTGGTGCCCAGAAGAAAATGGTTCTCGGACCGGCTGGATGGTCCATGAGACCGCGAAACTTGGCTACCAGTGCCATTCGTTATTATAAGTAGGACCCCTAAATGAGGCTATTTTGAGCGGCGAGTGAGAGGTCTTGGCTTTGGTTTCTAATGGATGGAATTTGTGTTTCTTGGAGGAATTTCGCTACCATAGCCCTGACACCTGTAGTGCTGGGCCCAGAAGGTGAGAAATCGAGATTCGTGCATCGAGATTAAAGTTTTCTCCGATAGATGAAAAGTAAATACGAGTTCCATCTGCTGGGCCTTTGCAAATCAAACTTCCTCTAGGCATCACCAGGCGGCGGTGTAAGCGCGCCGCCAAATTTAAACCCGAGTTGCGGCGAAACCGACCTCTTGTGGCCATGGCCATCGTCAGACGAAAACTGGGCCGACTGGCAACGAGCGTAAAATTGGCTTCACCGATTGCGTGCACGACCACCCAAACAAGGTTTGTTTGGGTTGCGCTGCTTTCGGTGAGGCTAACTAATGGCTTTGCCTCATGGCATGACTGGCGTGAAGCCAAACGGCAGTGGAGGTCCTAAATTATCCCGCTGGAATGAAGCCTCCCCCCAGCGACCGGCAAGTTTTTCGCATTGGGGACAAACAAAATGTGAGAGCCGACAACTTGATGATGTTGGAAGAGCTTCACTTATAATAATCGAGCTTCAAAATTGGCAAAGAGAAGAGGAGAGGAGAAGGCAACAAGTTTGGCGCTTCCGTTGCGAGAGGGCGGCCAAAAGTTGGGTTTGACTTGGAGGGTTCAATTTGTTTATTTGTCTAGTGATGAGTTTGGCACAGTTAGACTGCTGTTCAGTGTTTGAGTTCAAGGTTGTTTGTACAAGTAACACAGATAATCGGTTTGCAAGGCCTCGCGCAGTCTGCCTGAAAGCGGGCATCTCGGAGAGGTGAGCTATTTGCTGGCCCGTGCAACCTGGAGATTTTATCTAATCATAAGGAGCCCGCGCTGACTTGACTATCTTAACGAGGGATCGCTTGAGGATCGTTTCCGGCTTCGGTGTGGCGAGCGGGCTTCGACTTGAGCGGGCGGGCTGGCCTCTGTTCGCGGCCAGCCGAGGAACTCGAGTGGTGGCTGAGCATCCACAAGTTTATCACAGGGCTGCGGGCTTAGCTCGCAAGGCTAGTAGATTGTTTGGTAGACGCTGCCGCTGTCTGACCTGGGCGCGTTCGAGAGCGGCATGTAAGCGCCGCCGTCGATGGTGAACCCGTCAGGACTAATCCCCTTGCCCTTGTTCCAAATGAGCCTGGTTGTGTGGCTCTGGCTTCCGGTTGCGATGTGGTAGATGGGATAGTGTTGCTGCTGGGTGGCGGAATGGCACTGGTAGCCGGTGCCGAGGAGGTCGGCGGTGGGCAGCTGCTGGTAGAGGTGGTGCTGCTGGCACTGGTCGGCATTGGCGGCTGCGGCGGCGGCGGCGGCCGCTGCGTAGAAGCCAGCGCAGTTGGTCTCATAGCAGTAGGCCGGCGGCTTTGCAAGCGGCGCCCCCTTCGACGGGGGCTCGCGGGCCGCCTTGGGTCCGGCTCGCAGGGAGCCGATGACGGCGCTCGCCAAGCCGGTCGAGCTGCACTTGTTGGGGCGCGAGCTCGCCGCCCTGCCAAGGAGGCGGCCGGCGAGCGAGCTGTTGAGTCTACAGGTTTGCGTTAGTTTTAGCGGCCGCGGTCGGTTGCGTGAGTTTGCGCGCGGGCAGGTTAAGTGGCGGACAACAATTATGTTGGTTGGGTGGCCGGCGGAGGAGGGAGGAAGTTGGAGGGCTTGTTAGCGGGTTTTGAGCGCTGAGGGTGGCGAAAAGGCTGCGGGCTCTCTGGGCTAAGAATGCGAGCTGAGAGCACCTGTTATAGGCGCTCTGCAGCTGCCGCTCTCGGCGCAGCTGGCGCAGTCGTGCTCGCGCTTCGTCTCCAAAATGGGAACGGCAGAGCGCAAACTGCAAACCAGACGCTCGCTGGTTTCCAGTAAAACAGACAACATTGCTGGCCAACCCAAGAAGCGTTAAGTTTCTTGCTCTTCCATTAGCAAGCATGAGATCCACGCGCGAGGCCTCCAATTTATATTCATTATTTTCCGGATCGCACGAGGGTGGAAAATAATGATCCGTTTAGCATTCATCGGTTTGCATTTGCATATTGGCCCTCGAGCTGGAGAGGATGAACTTTGTTCTTGGCTCCAAGCTGGCGGCCATGTTTGTTTACCGCGTCGGCCGCTAACGAGCGCCCTTGTTGCACTCGGCGGCCCTGTTGTTTCAGCCACGAACGCAAGCGGCCAGAGGGAGGCCAACGCGCCACACTCAACTGGCTTCCTCAAAACTAATGATCTTATCTGGCGCCAAAGCGAGAGCCAGGGCCAGAATGGGAGCGAGAGCTCGAACATGAGCCAGCGCCGGCGGAACAATAGCGCGCGATGGGCCATTGTGTTTCCGTGCGAGTTTTACTGGGAGCGTCAACTTACTTTGCTAGTGGCGACCTGTTTGAGGATCCGAGCGCAAGCGCCGCCAAGAGAGCGACGGAAACGAGAAGGGAAAGAGCGACCAAGCTCAGCAGGAGCTGGCGGCCGCTCTCACCTGGAGCGAGGCTGGCGGTCGAGCCAGAGTGTTGCTGCTGCTGTCTGTGCGCGATGATGTCATTGAGCGGATTGTCGGGCGGGATGGCGGCGGCGGGCGCGCGCACGCCCAGCTGCGGCCAGCCCGCGTAGGCGCCCTCGGCCTGCAGGCGGCGCGCGGGTTGCGGGCCGGCGAGCGCTGGGCGTGGCTGCGCGGGAATCAGGTTCAGCAGCTCCAGCTTGCGCGTGCTCTGCTCGAGCGGGTCAGTGGCTGCGTTTGCTGCGGCGGCCGCTGTTGCAGCGTCCAGGGCTGCCAGCGAGCTTGTTGCCGGCTGCTCCACTTGTTGCTGCTGCTGCTGCTGCTGCTCTTCCGCGGGCCGCCGCCCCATTGAGCTCGGCCCTCGAAGCTCCCGCGTCTGCGGTGTGTGTTTTTGGAGTTGGGCGAGCATGTTAGTGTTAGTGTTAGTGTTGGTGGTGAAGTTTGTGTTGATGTTGCTGTTGGTTTAGCCAACAAATGGATCTCTTCACACTCCTCAATCTCCCACTCTGCGCGCTCCACCTGCGCATGCACCTTCGCCTCCGCTTGCTGGGCCAATTTAAACTTTCGCCGCTCGAAGGCGATAAGAATCTGACTTGTTAACAAAGCGACCACAATTCAAGTGGCTCTCGCTGCTCCCAATGGGCGCCAACACTCCAAATTGAAGCAGGCTCGATTAATCATGAGCCCGCGCGCTGTTTTGTGTTGAAGCCTGTTTGACGCGCCGGCGCCAAGATGATCTGGCGCCGTGTTGGCCGGATCTGGCCGGCGCCGTTGCGGCCTGCTCGCCGCTCGGCCGGCTCTCCGCCCTGGCCTTGGTTGCACACTTACCGCTTGCTGCTGCTGCTGCTGCTGCTGGTCTCCGTTGCCAGTGGGCGGCGTCCACCTGTTTGCGGGCTCGAGCGGGCGCACCGGCTGCGTTGGCGGCTGTGGCTGCGGCTGCGGCTGGGCCTGTTGGGCGCGCGGCCGCACGGGCACCTGCACCGGGTGCATGGTGCAAATCTTCTTGCGCTTTATGGCGAGCGTGTGCGACACTTGGCGGCCCCGCTCGGCCGCGCTGGCGCCCGCCGCCGGCCGCTCGGTCTCGGCGGGCGGGCCGGCCGCCTGCTCGGGCGCCACACTGGCGGCCGCCTCGGGCGAGGGGGGCTCCTCCTCTGCGAGCCAGCCGGAGATGTTGATGAGCACCTGCACGTCCACCTCGTCGGTCAGGCGGCCAGAGCAGGGCAGAGTTATCTTGAACACTTGGTCGCGCGGGAGGCGTGCGATTGGGAGGGGAGATGGAGACGGAGATGGGTTAGTTGTTGGCCGCGCACTTGTCGCCCGCAGACGAGCGCCGCCCGCCTGCGCGACCGCTCATTGAATTAGCCGGCGCTTCCAGTGGAAGTGGAAGTGGAAGTGGAGGTTGAGGTTGAGGTAGAAGTGGAAATGGAAATGGAAGTTGGAGTTGCAAATGGAGGCAGCAGTGGAAGTGGAAATGGAAATGGAGGTCTCGCAGCGGAGGTTTGACTCGAAATGGAATGGGCATTTTGAGGGGACTGGCGCTGGAGCTTCGGCTCTGAATTGGGCGTTGGGCTGGCCAAGTCGGACGTCTGAGGGGCAGAGTGGCCGCGGGGTTGGCGGTCGTGCTGTCGCTGCAAACTCTCCTCAGGCAGCCAACTTGCAGCCGGCAACTTGCAGCTCGCATACAAATCGAAGCCGATGGAAGACAAATCGGCGGCCGGGCAAGCAAGTTGAAAAGTTGTAGCTCGAAAGGAGCTGCCAGTGTCAGTGGAGAGGCGCCACTACGAATCCAATAACAATGGACGGCCAGCCGGCAACCATCGATCAAGTCGGCGCGCCAAGTTGAGAGGCCAGCAATTGCGTCATCTTTCTCCTCCTCCTCAGTCCAGTTGGCAGTGTGAAATTATCGCTCGCTCTGTCGCCATGATGAGCCTGTCGGCGTTGGCGTTGGCATTGGAACTGGCATTGGCATTGGCGCCAGTGGCAGTGGCAGTGGCGGCGGCCGCCAATCGACTGCTTGCCGGCCAGCCAGTCGGTCTGCTTCCGGCGCCGGCGGAGCTCCATTAGTGGGGCTGGGCGCGCGTGTTGTGCCTGGTGGCGGCCAACTGGGTTTGTTGCGCCGGCTGGCAGCGTGCGGCCAACAAATTAAGCGGCCAAACCAGGTGAGCGGCGCTCCGTGTGCTCGGCCGAGCGCGCAAATTGAGCGCAAACTGTCAAAATATTTCCATCCCGCCAGAAGGAGGCCACTGAATTTGAATGCGCTCGCGCTTGCGCTCGCACTCGCTCAAGCCTCCCTCCTCTCCGCTCGACCGCCGAGAATTGGAGTGGCCGAGCTCAGAGGCGAATCCAAATCCAAGCGCGAATGATTCAAATCAAAACTAAAACGAGAATCCAAAGTCGAGAAAGAACAACAATGGGCGACAAATTCGCACTGTTGCTCTGGGGCGCAACAACAAAGGCCACATGGCGGCCGCCACTCACCTTGTTCCTGGCGCGGAATGAGTCCAGAGCGCGTAATGTTTATGAGCGGCGGCTCGACCGCCTGCATGTTCCCGATCACAAGGCTGATCGAGTAGTTTACCTGTTTTTTCCCGGCCCAATTCCAAGTTCCAGTCCAAATTTCAATTCCAATTTTAATTCGAACAATCCAAATCCAAATTCAGTTTAAGTTCAAATCCGAATTCAAATTTCGCTCGTCGCCGCCAGTTAGTCTCATGGTTGCTCTTTTTGGCGCTCGCAGAAGCGGAGGCGATAACTTACGTTCGACTGGCCCAAGTTTTGCCATGTGAATATCAAATCCGACTGGTTGTAGCCGAGAGGAATGGTGAAGCCAAGCGGATACGTGTTTATATTGCCATTGGTAACGTAGTTAATCCGCGTGTCTATGCCTGTTGTTTTGTTGGAAGTGGACGTCGATTTGGCGAGTTAGTCAGTTTGTTTGAGTCGGCGGCTCAGTTAGCGCTCAACTCGCTCCAGCCGCCCCCTGTAACCTGAGCTCTCGTCTCAACGTTGCTCTGGCGGCCACGAGGTCGCCAGCCAGGCAAGCCGAGATGGGCCGCCGCCAGAGAGGGCCGCTCTCACTCTAACATGCGGCCCCAACTGGCGCTAGTCGCGCTCGCTGCCCTCCTCGCCTCAAGCGGCTCGGCCGCCACCCAGCCGGACCTCAAGCAAAGCCCCTACGTCTACACTCGGCTCAGATATGACCAGTACGCGCTCAAGGTGGCCAGCGCCTTTCAGCGGCAAAACACGCACGAGGAGGAGGAGTTTTACGCAAGCAACGGGCTCAGATACTTCCTAAATCCAAGGCTCAACGGAAGCGCAATCACGGAGGACGATCTCATACTCGAGGCCCTGGACCAAGTTTACAGGAGCCGCCTGTTGCAATCCTACGTTCAAAGCTACGCGAAGGCCGAGCAGCGGGCGCTGGCCGCCGATAGGAGGCTAGTCTCGGCGGACAGGTGCAGGCGCGAACTGGAGTACTTGGTGCGCAAGTTGAACTCGACTGGGCTTGCGGATTGCGAGCGCAAGCAGGGGGAGCCGGCCGCGCTCGATCCAGAGCTAGCGAGCTTCTTCGACTCCTTCGGAACCCAAGAGGCGGGCCTCCTGATGGGCAACTACTACTGGATCGGCGACTGGACCCAGTGCAAGCGGCGCCACATCCTCGACCTGAGGCCCAACTCGAACTCGGCCGAGAGCTCCTCGGGCGCGGAGGAGCCGATCAGCTTTACCGGCCGCTACTGTGTGGTGGCGCTCAAGTCGGCTGCCTGGAACGAGAAGATCGAGCGCAAGGTGGCCAAGCTGGACGCGACCAACTACTTTGCCTACCCAGACCAGCGCCACCACTACAGGCAATTCTTCCGCATTCAGGTGGGCGTTTGTCTGCCTGAATCGTGCGACTCGACGCTGGTCGACTGGCAGCCGGATGCGGTGCGCCAGCTCGCCGTCCACAAGCTCAAGGCGCCCTTCAACTCCTACCAAGTGGCCGACCTGTACTGTTTGCCCGACGAGACGAGCGACCTGAGACGGGCCGACTCGTCCGGCCGCCTGCTGCTTGCGCTCGCCTTTGCCTGGCTGGCCGCGCTGCTCGCGGCCACTGCGGCGCACGCGCGCCAGCTGAGAACTAAGCCGGCCGGCGCCCCTCACCGCCTGCTCCTCTCGTTGTCGCTCATCGAGAGCTTCCGGCGGCTCGTGGAGGTTAGGGAGCGGAAGGGGGGCGGCGAGCGGGCGGCGCAGAGCAACGGCGAGCGGCAGCAGGAGCAGCAGCAGGGGCGGCCGGCCCGCCTCGGGCCAACCTCAACCGGCGACCTGGCCTTCCTGGACGCCATCAAGGTGGCCATCATGCCCGCAATCCTGGTCGGCCACGTAGCCATGTTCTCCTTCCAGCTAAGCAAGAATGCGCTCGACTTTGAGTCAATCCCCTGGCTCTGGTTCAACTTCCTCGCCTCAACAACCTTCTACGTGGACTGGTTCTTCTGCATTAGCGGCTTCATTGCCTCCTACTCCATGTTTGCAACCAAACTCGTTTACACGAACACCGCCGGCCAGTGGCTCTACTCGCTATTCCACCGCTACTGGCGACTCGCGCCCGCCTACCTGCTCCTCTTCTGGTTCAACCGCTCGCTCTACCACCTGACCGGCTCGGGTCCAACCTGGGACTACGCGACCAGCGGCCAGGGGGGCCGCGCGGTGTGTCAGCGCGAGAGTTGGCTGATTCCGCTTACTCTAACGCAAAACTGGCACCCGCTCCACCAGGAGTGCGTGATGCCCGCTTGGTACATAGCAAACGACATGCAGTTCTACCTCATAACTCCGCCGCTCCTCATCCTCCTCGCGCGCAAACCAACACTCGGCTGGCTGCTCGTGGCCGCACTCGTCCAGGCGAGCATAGTTGCGCGCGCAACCTTCTACCTGGTCGAGCAACGCGCCCAGCACGTCGCCCTCCTGCGCCCCAAGTTCGACCTCCTGATGCGCAACAGCTGGGACCTCCACCAAGCCTACCTGCTGCCCCACTACCGGCTCGGCCCCTACCTGCTCGGCCTGCTCGCCGGCCACTACAGCCACCAGGTGCGCGCCGGCCACTGGAGCCCGCTGCCCTTCCTGCAACGCAAGCCGAGCCAGGCAAGGCTGGAGCTGGTTCGCGGCTCGCTCGCCTACTTTGCGCTCTACTTGGCGCTAACGATGAACTTCTGCACGGGTTTCGCGGACAAGCTGCTGCCGCGCTCGATGGAGCCGAGCGCAAAGTACCTCGTTGCGCTCCTGTTCGGTCCGAGCCATACGCTTGCAAGCCTCGCGCCGGCCCTCCTCATGAGCTGCCTGGCGCTCGGCCAGTGGCGTTCAGTGCGCGCCTTCATGCAGCGCCCCTGGTGGCGGCGCCTGGCGCGAATAAACTACCTCGTCTACCTATACCAAGTGGAGCTCATCAATTGGCTCAGGAACAAGTCGGGCAAAATTCCCGAAGTGAACGCCCAGGAGGAGGTGCAGTTTTTCGCCTTTGTCTTGCCACTCGTTTGCGCGCTCGCCTTTCTCGCAACGCTAACCATCTCGAACCCGCTCGACCGGCTCGAGCGCGAGTTTGTGGGCGCGCTAGTGATGGGCCGCGCGCGGAGGCAGCCGTTGCAGCGAGCGCCCGACCCGCATCGGCCCGCGAGCCACGCCCCCGAGGCGGTGGAGCTGGTGGGCGCGGCGGCGGCGGCGGGCGCGCCCACTGGCTGAGCCGCAAACAGGATGTGTGCGAGCGGGGCGCTGAAGGTTGCGCGTCATCGTCGTTGAGAGGCGAGCTTCAATTTTGCTTCAGCAAAGGCCAACTTGAGCGAGCTCGAGGGGCCACAATGGGGCGAGCGTGGGCTCAGCTTGATTCATTCAAATTTGGTTTGCCCGTCATCGGCGCTCAATCAGCCGGTCGCTCAAGGCTGCGCCCCTCGGCCAACAGGTGGGCTGCTTGCGTGAGTTGGCCGCATTACTGAGCGGGCAGACAAATTTGACAGGTTAATTCTGGCCCGAAGTGCGGCCGTCGTGCCCAAAGCTTGCGTTGGACAATAAAGCAAACTCGAACTAGAACTCAAACTCGCTTCCACCATCCAGCGCTGCTTCTGCCCGCCGCCCTGCTTTGCGCTCGCCTGTAAAGTTAAATTAAGTTTCACTCAATTGGCCGCCTGTGTTGGTTTTGGGCCGGCGCGCTAACGAGCCCACGAGGCTCGGCCGCCACTTCCTGTTGGCGCATTGTGCGCGCCGAGTGGGCGCTTTGCGGCCGAGCGCGCACGCAACAATTAGCGTTCCTCTCGCGGCCGCCGTTTTATGGGCCGGCCGCTGCGGCTGCTGCTGCTGCTGGCTGCTGGCTGCTGGCTGCTGGCCGCCGCTGCTGCAGCGCGAGGCCGGCCGAGCGAGAGGGTTCGGCGCAGCGGCGGCCAGAGTGGATCAGCGCGGCCTTTTAATTGCCGTTTAGTCGTCTTATGGTCGCTCGTTTAATGTCGCTCGCTTTGAATGCTCGCTGGCATCCAAAGCAGGCTCCGTCCGCCCGTCCGTCCGCCCGAAGGCCGAGCTGGCCGCTCCAGGTGCTCGAAGGCGCCTCTCGCGTCCGTCTATCTGGCTGCGCATCTCGCGGCCCTGAGCGCGGCGACGGTGGCAGCGAGCGGCAAGCAGCCGGCAGCAAGCGGAGCGGCCCAATTAAGCTGCGGCCGCGGCGAAATATTAATTTTTATCGCTCCACTCGAGCGGAGACTAAATTGAGTCTTTATCGCGCCATCGATCGGCCGAATCCGGCGCACTTGTCTCGCTGGCCGGCCGCCCTGCAAGCCGCAACCTGCTGATGGCCTCAAACGAGCCCATTTGGCCAGATTGGCATCGGCAACTTATCGCAGCGAGATGCGCGCGCTCGATAAGCGGGCGTGTGAATTCCAGCCACTCGGCGAACTCCCTCCGCTGGCCACTTTGCGTTCGAGTGGCGCCGATTTGGGGCAGCGAGCGGCCAGCGGCGAGAGTTGCGCGCGCCGCCGGGCCGCTCGGTCGCGGCCGCCCGGACGGGCGAGTGGGCGGCGCCGCCCGCCCGGCCTAAACAAACAAGCGATCGATTTGCGCGCCCGCCCGCCCGGCCAACAGCTCTCGCCGCTCCCCCTCAAACGCCAGTTGCTCGCCTCCGCAAGCGAAACCTGTCGCTCGCTCGCTCGCCCAGTCTTGTCGGCCGAGTCGTGATTTGCGCCCGCCATCCATCTCTGGCCGCCGACTTGGACTTGAAACCGCAAAGAGCCCCCCACTCAAAGCGCGCATTCTTCCTCTCGCGGCGCACAAGTTCGAGGCGGGACTCGAGTTCGAGTTCGAGTTCGATCGAGCGCAGGAAGCCGCAAGCTCGAAATTAGCGCCAATGGCGAGCAAATTGTTCCCGCGCTCGCCGAGCAGCAGGAGGCGGCGGCTCGAGTGGCCCTTTGTTTGCTCTGCCCCTCTCTGGCTGCCGCTGCCGGTCCTCCTGCTGGCCGCCGGACACTCGACTCAGGCCAACTGAGGCGATTTATCGGCCCACTTGTGTGACATTCGCCGTGCGCGCTCGCAGCGCCCCCGCTGTCAAAACAGCCGGACCTGACTTGTTTATTGACTGGCCCGCTGGGCGTCGGGCGGCTGGCCGAGCAGCGGAGAGGCCTCGTCGGGGGCGCTCGGGGCGGAGAATGCAAATTCTGGCCCCGCAGCCATGAATGCTAAATTGGCCATTGATTTCCATTCCGTGCCGGCGCCAACAATGCGCCCGCCGAGCACAACAAAAGTCGCCCCCAAATCCAATCTCAGCCTCAGCCTCAGTCTCAGTCTCAGTGTGAGCTGCGAGCCAATCCGATTCAATTGGATGGCCAGTTGGCGGCCGCTTCCAGCGAACGACAATGGATTCAATTGTTGACGCGTCCAACGCGCCGCTCACGTTTCCAGCCGAAACTGCGCCGAGCGCGCTCATGCGCCTGTGCAGCCGCAGCCGCAGCCGCAGAGGCCAGCGGAGTCGTGTTGCTGGGCGCAAACTTTGGCGCTCGCTGCTCGCCTGTCGTGTTGGTTTTGAAGCGCGCAGATTGTGCGCAAGTGGAGCGCGCAAAACAAACTCGCCCGGCGCCGACTTGTTGCGGCGGCCGCAGCAGCCGCAGCAGGCCGACCGCCCGCAGTCGCAGCGGCCGTGACCGAGCCGGCCGCAGCGCGAGCGAGCCAAAGCGAAGGTGAACCATTCCATTTCAATTATTGCCGCCCGATTGCTCGCCGGGCCGCCGCTCTCAGGTGAGCGCTCGCCGGGCTGCTTATCTCGGCCCAGATCTGCCCGCCGCCCCGAGCGCAGGGTGATTTATGCGGCCGGCCGAGTGACACAATTGGCTCCACATCTGCGCCGCACATGCGGCCGCCCGCTAATTGGGTCTCGCCAGTCCGGTTTGGCGAGTCGGCGCAGAGCGAGCGAGCGAGCGGCCGGCCGAGTTGCGCAATCGGGGCGCCTCGTTGCTGGCCCACTTTTGCCGGCGAGCGGCGGAGCGGCGCCGGCGAGCTGGCGCCAGAGCGGCCAGAGCGGACGAGCTCGAACAATGTGCAAGTCGCATCAACTTTGCCCAAACTGAGCCGAACGCGAGCGAGCAGGAAGAGAGGAGCGAGCGCGACGAGTTTGGGGCCGAGTTTTGGGCGAGAGGAAGTTTTGTTTGGTTGCAGACGCTTGTTGGCCGAATGGAGTCGAGAGTGAGACTGTCGCGGGCGCTGCTGCTCGGCCTGGCGCTGGTTGCGCTGGGCGCGCCCGCCGGCCGCCCGCTGCCGGCGCTGGTTGCGCGCGCCACCGACTCGCTGGCCAGCCTGCTGGGCAGACAGGGCCAGCAGCAGCAGCAGCAGCAGCTGCAGCCGAACGCCGAGCTCGCCGCGCCCGCAAACGCAAGCGCCACCCTCCAGGCGCTCGGCCAGCGAAACATGGGCCAGCTCAACGGGCTGCTCCTCGGCCAACCGGCCGCCAGCCAACTCGCCAACTTAACCCAATCGGGCGCCAAGTACACCAGCCAAGTGCTCGAGGCGCTCAGCAACGTTGGCAAGGCCATCCAGCAGCAAATCTCGGCCGCCGGCCAGGTGCAGATCGTGGCGGCGGGCGGCGAGCAGCAACTCGGAAACGCGCGCAAGAACGAGTACCAGCCGCTCGAGCAGCAGGCGGCTGGGGCCAACAGCTCGCAGGCGGCGCTCGGCCAGCGCGAGCAAGGGGAAGCCCTGCGCCAGGAGATTGTGCGCCGCGCCGGCCAACTGCAACAGGTGGTGGCCAGCTCGATGGAGGCGCTCAAGAGCAACGGCGACCTCATTGTGCGCCGGCTGCTCGAGCAGCTCAACGCCAGACTCGACCTGGCCAAGTCGAAGGCGGACAAGATCATCAACGAGGTAAGTTGCCACTCTCGCAGCTCGCAGCTCTCAACTCTCAACTCTCAACTCGCAAACCTAACCAGCAGCCCCACTCGCACGAGCAGCCGGCCACCAACGAGGTCGGCCTCAAGGCGCTGGCAGCCATCAACCAGGGACTGAACAACCTGAACAACATCATCACCAACATAGTCACCAGGCTCGAGCTGAGCAAGAGCGAGCAGCAGCAGGCTGGTCTCGGCTCTCAGCGGCTTGCAAGCTCGCTGCTGCAACTCGAGCCGAGCAGACTCAAGCTGAACCTGCACCAAATCGGCCAGCACTTTTCCTCGGCACTGAACGCGGCCCAGCAGCAGCAGCAGCAACTCCAACAGAGACACTCGCTGCCAGCCGCCGCCGCCGCCGCCTCCGCGCCAAACAGGAACTGATTGATCCCTCGGGGGGAGTTTCAGCAATAAACTTACCTAGCAACTTTCTGATTTCGTTCTTGCTTATGTAGATGTTTATTTTGGGCAACTTTTGCTGCGCGGCCGCCGGCGCCGAGCTGGCCGGCTGCGAGGCGCCAAGCTCGCCCTGTTCGCGCTGTTGCTGGCTCGCCTGGTTGGCCGGCTGCAGCTCGCCGGCCGCCAGCCAGGCCAGCGCCACCAGCAGCCAGCCGGCGGCGCCAAGACAACAGCCTCTCAATCTCCACTCAAACATGCTCTCTCTCGCGCGCGCCTCCTTGCTCTTCGTCTTCGTCTACTTCCTATTCTTCTTCCTCTTCCTGTCCGCCTCCTCCCTCCTCTCTTCGGGCCCAAACTCGCTTCGGCTCTCAACTAACCTCGTTGGCCGCTTCACTCTGGCTCAGGGTTTCCGTTGGCGCATTTCGGCCGAGATGCTGCTTCTCCGGCGCCAGCTTTGCGTTTGAGCGGAAGAGGGACGGGCGCGGGCGAGGCAAACGGGCGGCGGCCCGGTGGGCGCATGTGCCGCAGCGCCCATCGGAAACGCGTCCACCCTCGAGCTTTGGCCCGTTCGTGTTCGCGTTTGCGTTTGCGTTTTAGTTCCTCTCTCGCTCCCTCGCCTTTGGTGCGGCTGGCCACACTGGCGCCATCTAGAGTTCGGCTCAGCGCACCTCCAAATGGCCGCCCCATGATGAACACCGGCCAAACCGGCCGCAGGCACTCGAGGACAAGATTTCAACAAATTTGAACCTCTTGGAGGAGCGACAGCTCGACCAAAGAGTATGACGCCGGAGAGCCAACTTAATCATCTCGATTTTATTCCTAACAACTTTCGCAAATTTAAAAGCTCGGGTGGTTTTAAGTATTGCACAGGCGAGAGTTGTCAAGGTCGGCCAACAGCAGCCACCTGGCCAGGGCAAGTTGACGGCCGGCGAGGCTCGTTAGCGTCTTATAGGCGGCGTATTCTGTGAATGCTGCAAATAGGGACTCGCAAAGGAGAGGGGGTGGTGGTCTTGGTCGAAGGGCGAGCGCGATGAGTGGGCGCCCGCCGAGCCGGAGGGAAAGGCCAACAGGGATGGGGTGGCCGCAATCGAGGGCGTCGACGAGTAGGTGCCCTGGCCTTGCAAACGCTGCAGGCTCGATTGGGCGGACTGGCTCGATTGGGCTCCAAAGAGGCTGCAACCGTTGTTTATCTCGCCCCTGATGAAGCGCTCCACCTTGTCCACGCAAGCGTCCTGGTAGTCGTGGATCCAGCGAACCCCGTTGAAGTAACAGATGGAGCGCATGTCTTCCGGCAGCTGGTCCGCGTCCGGCCAATGGAAGTTGTCCATGATTGGAATAATGTTGCAGTTGCTCGCCAAGGCCGCAACAATTTCCTTGTGAACCCAATCCTTGCACTCGAGATCCCCAATGCACCGGTCGAGAGCGTTCGGACTGAGCACCAGGATGAAGTTTCTAGCCGCTTTAATGCTGTCCAAGAGGTTGTTGTCGAACTTGCCAGCCTCTAAGCGCTCAACATCAATGAAAACACTGAAGCCCCTAAGCTGGAGGTGAACCTTTAAAAGGCTTGCAAGCTGACTCCCAGTTGCTCGCCGGTAGCTAACAAAGACGTCGAGAGTCTTGGCGCCCTCGCCGTTGGTTGAATTGAGCTCGCTCGAGGCTGCGGCCACTGCAAGTCTCTCCTGCAAGTCCTTGATAGAGCGGGCCAGATTTGCCTGGTGCACTGTGTTAGAGCATTTGCACTCCTTAAGCAGCTGATCCGTATCGAGCAGGTGGATGTTTTCCTTTGTAACGCCGAGCTGAATCATTGGGTAGATGTACTGGACAAAATCATGGCCGCTCGAGCTAAATAACGAGTGGAGGCCGGATTTGTCAACGGACGAGTAGTCGGCTATTCGTTTCAGATTCAACAACTCGCGCAAAAATCGTCGCCTTATAATTCCGTTCGAGATTCCAATATCATTTCTCAAAGCCTCCTCATCCAATTGCAATAACAGGTCGCCGTCAACACGACTCTCGCAAAAGGCCTGTTTGAACTTCTCAAAGCCAATCTGGCAAACCCACTCGAGCACATCCTCGCTCGTCCAAAGGGGCACCTGTTGCGACAGTTTGTGCGGCTCCTTCTCGCCAATCAACCTAAGCGCTTGGCAGGCAAACTTGGACGCTATTGCAATAGGCGAGCTGCCAACCTTTTTAAGCGGCTCAACTGCTCCAATTTCCTTGAACACCTGAGTTTGGGCTTGCTCGCGCTTTATATAAGCCTCCATTGCAAAATGAAAACAGGCCAAATTTCTCGCCTCCTCGCGCTTGCTCTCAAGCAATGGAATGAGTTTCCTCAGCCAACTAGCCGATTGACCGTGGATGTGAGATGTTGTGCTTTCGGCAAACTTTTGCGGCTCGTGATTTGTGACAAACGGCTCAACCAGGTTCAGAGTGCTAGACTTTAAAACGTCTGCTTCGATCTCTTGGTTTGCAACCAGAACAACGATAGCTAGACAAGCGTAATACTGAATGTTGTCGTCCTCGTTGAAGGCCAGAGGAAACAACCAAACGTGGGCCTTCTGTTCAATCATCATCTGTTGGCTGTCTGGGCCACCATAAAGAGCTAGGTTGGCCAGAGCCGAGGCACAGTGACGCAGTGTTTCGATGTTCGACGAGCGGCACCCATACAAAATGGCCTGCAATCCGCCCCAGGAGATGATCCGCGAACAAGTGTCTTCCGAGTGTTTGAACAAATGCTGCAATATCTCCGTTCCAATGATGGCGTGCATGTCGCTATGGTCGCTATGCTGCTGAACGTCATCTAATTTAGGGACCAAACTTTTTTTGTGCTTGCTTTGATTTGGCTGGCAATCAGGTGAAGTCCGTTGGTCGTTTGTCGTGTTTTGCTGGTCAATTTGAAACTTGTCCTGCTCACCTGAACAAAGTCGCTTCTCTGTAACTGTAGAGGATTGACGAATAAGCAATGAACGCGCCAGAAGCCGATGACTCTGGACACTCTTCATGGTGGTAAAGTTGCAAGCCAGCTTGATCACTGGATGTAAACCATTTTCCACAATATAATTGCGATTGTCTGAGGTTAAACACTGCGATAATAGCCGAGCACTCAAGAAAACAAGCTCCTCCTTACGCAAACAAGCCTCCTCCTCATCCAAGCCACCAGCCCCACTTGGATCTACAATGTCGAGCTCATTCTCCAAGTCAGAGTCGTCCTCTATCTCAGTCTTGTCCTTGTCAATCGAGCTCTCTTTGGCCTCCTCGTGACCATGCTCATGTTTAGCCTCGGGCTCATCCTTGTCATTGGTATTGTCTTGACTAGCGGGCGCAGTTTGCGTTTGCGTTTGCGTTGCGGACATATAGGACAGAGATTCCACTGACGTCGAGTCAAGTCCCAAATCCGAGGTTAGAATCTCACTATCGCTATCTTTGGTTTGGCCATGTGCCGGTGCGCTGGTCTGCTGTTTTACCGTTCCACTTGTTGCTTTCGAAACATTTGAAGTGACAGCATCCACCGATCTTACCACTTTCGACAGGTTTAGCTTCAAAGAAGGCGCTTTCTCCTCGGCTACCTTCGACTGCTGCATCTGAGATTCATTTCCTAGTCCAGCGATCAATCCTCGACTTTCTAGCTCAGGCGTGGCACTAACATCCGATTCCTCGAGCACAAATTGAGCTGCAGTATCCTCAACCTCGTTCATGAAGCCCAAAATAATGTCCAAACCTCCAGCCTCACGCAAACTGTTGCAGAGCCTGAAACCCAAATCGTCGCCACAAACTGGCACTGACCAAGCTTTTTCAATCATCTGGATCATAATCTCAAGCAAATCGATGGCCTCCTTAGTATCAAGGCAACCATTAAGCTTTTTGCATAGGTCGCTCATCCTCTGGTCGATGCGCTCTATCATGGCGGCTCTTCGGTGGTCTTGGCGCACCAAATTGGCGCCATCGCTCTTGGGCTCGGCTCGTCTTTCGATCTTCGAATTTTTAAGCTCGTTTATGTTCTCATCCAAACCCTTTTTGCCAACGTCGGTCGTGGTAGTAGTAGTAGTAGTAGTTTGCTCCAAGTGTTTATACTTTTCGGCTTGAGTTTTAGCCTTGTCAAGGAGATCTTTTATTCGTTCGCCACTCGAGCGCTCGTACCTTTCGGCCCTATTTTGGCCAAGATATTTGCGACTGAATTGGATGGTAGCTTGTGGCTCTCGAATAATGGAGTTGGTGTAGGTGGCGCACTCGTAGTTCTTGGAGCCGCTGGCAGAGTCGGATCTTTTGAGTTGGGACTCCATAGAGTGACCGCCTAGGGTTGAATTTTGCGGGCCAGAGCCAATAGGCGATAGAAGGCGTCGGCCAAACAGTCGGCTCGATAGAGAGATCGAGCCCCTGGCTTCTGATTGATCTGTTGAAATGAGAGCGTTTTCAAGTTCAGCAAAATCAGTCCCAATTTCTTTCACGAGCGAGCGGACGTCTGGCGAGGACAACAGTGGAGACGAGTTTTGAAACTTTGAATGGTCCGGATGGATTGTTGAGCTAGCCGTATTGTCAGACATCACTAGAGATGCTGAGGTTTTGAAGTGTCGGCTGCTGGTGGCCGACGAGTCCGATGAGATGGCGCCATTTTGAGAGCGCCTAGACATGGAAGCTGCCTCGCTAGCGGCCGCGCTGCTGCTGATGGCAGCCTTCCTCAGGTTTCCCTCTCGGATTGAAGTGGTGCTGCTAAAACTTTTCTTGTGATGAACGCTGGACTCCTCCTGTTGCTGGACCTCAAAACTTCTGATGTCGAGAAATCCATTTTTATTAGTTCTATCGAAGAGATCGCTTTTAAGTTGATAATTTAGCTGAAATTCCTTTGGTCGCACTGCCCTTTGGACGCTTGAATCCGGGCTAGCAAGGTTGCGCGAGCCATCGCGAATCATCGCGCCCAATCTGATTGCACCGTTGCCCCTTTACCTGCAACAGCTTGAAGCCCCTGCACGAAGCGATCACGTTTAAGCTTGTCCGTATTGATGCCTGTGGATTTACCAATGGTTTTGATGGGCTGCAATTTGCTATTTATGAAGTTGGATTAGAGGACAAAGACAGAAATTGTGTTTGTCGCAGTTGTGCCCAATGTGGGAGCGGCTCCTAAGAATTTAAAATTAAAAGCCACAGCCAATGGGTGGCTTCCTTCCCACGCAGATTCTACGCAACAGCTGACGCAAAAACATCTCTCAATATTCAGAATTATCTCATCCAAATGAATGCAATCTAACTCGATAAGCAATCGAACTTTGGGAAAAGCCTCCTAAAGTTCGTCAGCTCTTCTTGAGAGCGAATCAAGGATGCCTCTGTACAATAACATTCTCCTATCGCGGAGAGGCGATGACAAAAGCGGGAGCCCGAATAGTGGCAATGCCAAAAGCGTAACGAGCGCAAGCATGAAGTTGTTACAAGATCATTTGCTGTCCAAGAGAAAGGCCCAACAACAGAACGCACCCACTAAGAACCAGAAACAAACCAACAGATCTCAAGACCCCAAATCTAGTCAAATAATCTCAGAGAGCACCTTACACAAGCCACTAGAAAACGATTGGGATCCAGAGGAGGAATACGACCCAATGATCCCGAATAGCTACGAGCTTCTTCTAGCCGAATATCTCAAGTCAGAGGAACAACGATCGATTAGTCAAAAGTCTACCTCCACCAAAACTATCCCGAATCTATTGGAGGTTCTGGACAAGCTCGACGAAGGTGACGACAGCTATGATGTTGGCAGCAAGAAGGGCAAAGGTACTGCCATCGCTCCCCCGCCCTCTCTGCAAAAGAGCATAGCAAGCGAGGAATCTGATATTGGTGACGAGTTCCAGCTTAGCAAAGCTCCAAATCCCCAGCCCAACCAGGAAAAATTGGTTGGCAACTCTGTGGCTGCTAAAATCATGTCAAAGATGGGCTACAAAGCTGGCCAAGGTTTGGGTAAGGACGAACAAGGGATGAGTAAACCTTTGGAGGTTGAGAAGAGCGGCTTGAACTCTGGACGAATCTTGCCAGCCCAAGTGGCCGAGCCGAAGTCGGCTCAGGTAGAGTTCCCTCAGAGTGAGGATAAACATACCGACAAGATGGCTGAACTATTGAGAGATTCGACCCGCATTCTGTTGCTACAGAATATGGTTGGACCAGGCGAGGTGGACGACGAACTGGAGGCTGAGACCAAAGAGGAGTGCAAGAAATATGGCGAAGTTGTTAAATGCCTTATTTACGAGATACCAAACAAGAGGGTGCCCGATGAGGAGGCAGTTAGAATATTCGTCGAGTTTCGCAGAGTAGAGTCAGCTATAAAAGCTGCTAGCGACTTGAATGGTCGCTACTTCGGCGGTCGCATAGTTCGAGCCTCCTTCTACAGCGTGGAGAAATTCAACAAATACGAGCTCAACCCCTGAGGCAGGTGCTCGATGCCAGGATCAGTTCACTAGTGAGATAAGACTTTATTTATGTAACGAAATAACGAAGAGGCCTTTCTTTGAAATGAGCTGCAAATGAATAAAAAGGCACGCGAAGCTCTGCCTATCAATGTAATGCTTTGGCCTTGCCTTTGTCGAGTCTTGTCGAACCCATCGCGTTGCCACGTCTTATGCACTGGAAGTGCGTGGGCGAAGTTCTCTCTCACCTGGGCGCACTTACGTTAGCTGAGTCTAGCGATAACATCTTTAAGCAATCTCTCTCGTCTCAAATTGATCGGCGCGTGTTGAGCTAGATCAGGTATTCCGAGTGTAGATTGGTAGCGAACAGGATCGGATCTATCGGAATCAAGAAGGTGCGATTTTGGCACACCGAGAGCGTGGAAAACTAGCGAGTGCATCCCACTATACACCCAGTATCCTCATGGTTTAGCCGAGGTCGTCAGGTGACCTAGGAGGCAATTAGAGGACAGAGGGCAGGCCGAATTGGCTCGAACATACAGCGACTCACCAGAAAAGAACAGAAGCACAGCTGATTGGCTACGTTTAAGCCACTCTCCTCAGCAACACTGACAATCACTTATGACAAGCTCCAGTCGTCGTGTCTTACAGTTAACCTGAGGGCTGCCTACTTTAGCTCACATCAGCTGTTCATTCTAGGTGGCAATGATCAATCACTCAGATAAAATGTCTGACAACGAAGTAGACGAACGTGATGTGATAATTATTGGCGCTGGATTGAGCGGTAAGTAAAGCAAGAGTCGGTCATCTCATCATCTTCATCATAATCGTTCAGGTTTTTATTCGAGGTGCTGATTGTTGTGCAATCCCTTTCCTATGAGCCATCAGCGTTCCCGTACCATCGACATCTACCTCTGCTGGAACGACCTGGGTTTAGTTTGATCCTGTGCTAGTGGCCGTCATTGAAGGGATAGTACTTGTGATTTATGCAGCGCTCGAATTTCATGAACCGATAGTTCCTATTTAGCGAGTCAAGTTTTCTCATATCATCTTGGCTGATCTCAAACGATAGTGCCTCTAGGTTTGACTCTATGTGGGCTGCTTGTATGGCCTTAGGAATCACTATGACCTTTCGCTGGAGTTGGTATCGGATGAGCACATGGGCGGCGTTTCGCTGATACTTCTTTGCCAGGGCCTTGACCAGCGGATCCTCCATTAAATGCGGCTCTTTTCGTTTCGGGTCAATGCGACCGGGCGAGCCCAAGGGACTGTAAGCTGTCAGCTCAATTCCACGCGAGCGGCAAAATTGCAACAACTCGCTCTGGTTCAAATATGGGTGGCATTCGACCTGTGAGCTTTGGTTAGTTTGCTTGCGACAAAGTCAGCACTTCATGCAATGGCAGCTAGAGAGCACTCACCTGATTGACTGCTGGTACAATGGAGCAATTGTAGAGGATTCGCATGATTTGGCCAGTGTTGAAGTTACTGACCCCAATCGACCTGGTTAGCTTAAGCCGCTTCACGTCCTCCATTCCAAGCCAGGTTTCAACGTAATCCACCTCGGATGTGAGCACCTGGCCGTTGGAGTCCATCGGACTCAGCACATCGCCTTCCAGGTAGCCAATTGGGTAGTGGATGAGATACAAATCCACATAGGTTAGATTGAGCGCCTCTAGGGACTTGTTGAGCGCGCGGTGCACTGCTGTTCGGCTGTGACTGTTATTCCAGAGCTTTGTCGTCACGAACAAGTCCTCGCGCTTGACCACATTCTCTTCAATGCACTCGCTTATGGCCTCTCCGACGAGGTTTTCGTTCTTATAGTTGGAGGCGGTGTCGATGTGCCTGTAGCCGCAGTAGATGGCCGCCTTGACCGCGTCCTTGAGCTCCTTGCCCTGCGCGTTCCAGGTACCCAAGCCTAGCATCGGCATTCTGTTTCCATCGTTCAGAGTAACGTATGGTTGGACCCGCTCGATCGCCGGCTTCGAGATGCTCAAGAAACGTTTGAACTGGTACTCGTGCAGCTCGCTCACACCTGACGGCATCTTTGTATTTTCTTGGACTTTCGCTCTCGATAGTTTCGAAAAAACTTGGTTCCCTCCACTCTCGCCTCCGATTCCTCTTTATCAATCAAAAGATACCTCTGTGCTCTCTGAATCCTTTCTGCCAGAAAACAAAAGCTGGCTGCTCGACTCGACTCGACGCAAACTGAACGAAAATGTCGGCTAAACGTGATGAGTTATATCCCGCGGGCATGATGAGATGATTCAGTTCGTCAAACAAAATTTTGCAAAGGCAAAAGCCATCATATGATATCCACCAGCCAACTAATCTTTCTGGTTAGCTACATCCGCCCATTTTGTTGGCCACCACCAATGCAAGTCCACTTTTGCCAGGATAGCGTCTGTCTGTTGCTGGATGTTAGTCACCCCACTTGCTCGCGTAGCCACAATTGCTCTGTATTCAGCGCCGCGTTAGCTGGGAACAAACTGCCTCAGACTCGACTACTGAGGGAGAAGGCGCGCTTGGAACAAGTGCCGTGGTTGCCGGACGAGCTTTGCGGACGAAACTAATTCTCTTATCTCAAACTAGACAGTTATCTTCCTCTTCCTCGGGCGTCTCATCTGTCTGCTTTATTTGCTCAGCCACAACTCGCTTGTCGCCCCTCCTCCAACCGGCGCCGCCGAGCGTTGGCCGTCTCGACCATTGGAGCTCGGCGCTCCCTCAAACTGCGCCTGCTCCGCCGGCCAGGCCTAACCAGGAAGACGCAACACACTTCCGATGTCCTCGCGCAACCCTTGCAAATTTCGACACCAACCAGCCATGGCCGATTGGCGCAGGCTGGCCGATTGATTTGGTTTTGGGTGACGTTACTTGGTTCCGGCTAGCGCGCTTACTTTGCCACCTCGGCAACTGGCAGCCTTCGATTGACCTCATTCGGCGGCGCTCAAGTGAGCAAGTCCGTCAGCTCGCCCACCGAGCCAAACTTCCCCTCTTGCCTTAACTTTCCACTGGTCGATACAAACCAAAGGGTTACTGGAACGGAAGCAGCGAGTCCTGGTGATCTGTTTGCCTAACACGATTTGCGGCCCATCTTTCCTCTTTCAGGATTGAGCGCAGCGAGGGAATTGCGCGCCCACCAGCTAGACGTGCTCGTTCTGGAGGCTAGAGACAGAGTTGGCGGCAGGACGCTCACAAAGACTCTCGGGGATGGAAAGTTTTGGGTCGATTTGGGCGGATCCTACGTGGGACCGACGCAGGATTGTGTTTTGAATTTGATCGACGAGCTAAAGTTGGAAACCTACTTGGTCGACGACACGAAGGACATTGGCTACCTGAAGAGCAGCTTCAAGCTGAGACAAGGAAATCAGGTCTCTTGGGTGGAGAGGCGCGCGCGATTTAAGCCCGACAAAGATCCCCCCTTTGGAAACATATTTCACTGGATCGACTACGTCCACTTGGTCAAGCTGATCGACGCTTATGGGGCCCAAATTCCAAGCGAGTCGCCCTGGTTGGCGCCAAAGGCCGAGGAGTGGGACTCAAAAAGCTTCAAGCAGTTTGTGGACGAGAGTGCGTGGACAAGACGGGTGCGGGATTATTTCAACCACATTTTTGTTACCATCGACATTTGTTGCGATGCAAACGAGGTCTCCATGTTGTGGTTTCTGTGGTACGTTAAACAGTGCGGCGGCTATGGGAGGGCCATATCAACCACGAACGGCGGCCAGGAGAGGAAGATCCTGAATGGTAGCCAGCAGCTTAGCGAGCGCCTGAGCCAGCTGCTCGGCGAGGGCGCAGTGCTGCTCAACAAGCCGGTTTTCAAGCTCGACCAAACGGACAAAGCCTTCGCGCTAGTCACCACAACAGACGGCTCAAAATTCAAGGCCAAATACGTGATCTGCGCAATCTCGCCCCATCTGCTGCTCAAAATCCACCACGAGCCGGCGCTTCCAAGAGAGAAGAACCTGTTGGCCCAGAGGAGCCCAATGGGCCAAGTGGCGAAGGTGATCCTCTACTACAAGCGAGCCTTTTGGAAGGAGCATGGATTCAGCGGTTGCTTCCTAATCGACTCCTACTCGCGCGGCCGCTCCCTCGATCCGGTCATTCTGAGCTTGGACGAGACCAAGCCGGACGGCTCGCATCCGGCCATCATTGGGTTTGTTGGCGCGCGCGGTTGGTTCGAGATGCGCAACCTGCCCGAGTCGGAGGTTGGCTGCAGGGTGGCCGAGTCATACGCGCGCGTCACAGGCCTTCGGGAGTTCCTGAACTTTGAGCGAGTCGAGCGGGCCGACTGGACGGGCGAGCAGTACTCTGGCGGCTGCTACACGAGCACCCACCCGGTCAACACCCTCTTCAAGTACGGCGCCAGCCTGAGAGAACCCTTCGGCCGGATCCACTACGCGGGCACTGAGACGGCCACCAAGTGGTCCGGTTACATGGATGGCGCAATCAGTGCAGGTAAGCGGGCCGCGCGCGAGCTGCTCTACCTCGAGCAGAGGCTCACGAATGCGGACGACGTCTGGAGGGAGGAGCCAGCGAGCAAGTCGGTGCCGCCGAGGCCGTTCGAGTATCCAGTGTGGCACGAGTACGCGCCAAGCTGGAAATGCCTGCTTGGCCTGGCGCACTCGCTGCTCGCAGCCGGCCTGCTGACCTTTGTAGTCTACCGACGCTTGGCCATCAGATAGCAGCAAGGAGCTGGCGGCGGGGGTCGGAAACCTCATGGCTTCAAGCCTGTGCGCCTCTCTGGCCCTGAGGCTCAGCTTGGATCCGGGCTAACCGAGCTCGGCCGGCTGAGATTCGTAATTGGCGAGACTGTCGGACGAGGAGGAGGAGGAGGAGGGGATCTCAGTCTGGAGGCGCATCTGTTGGTTTGTTGGTGCTTCTGTCTGAGGCAGCCAAGTTTTATGTTCGACATTTGGACAAAACGAATTGAATCGGCACTAATAATACAAACAATCATAATTTTTCGCAATCCAACAAACGTTCTACTTGTGAGCAAATTTTGCCTGGCTCTTTGGCGGAGGGATCTTGATAACATTTGATCGGTTGGCTTGCTGAGCGATTCGTGTGGTGGCAGCCGAGTCTGTTGGCTAGTGGCTCGCAAAAGGCACAATGAGCGCGACTCAGCCGCCGAGCAGCCCATCTGGGGTGCAAATGGGCTCTGAGCGGCAGAGAGGCGAGCGAGAGTTGAAGTTGGCGAGAGAGAGAGAGAGGGAGAGAGAAATGACGGTAGGATCAGTGGCTGAAATGCAACTCCTTTAAACTCAACCACTCGTTTGCCGGTGGCGTCGCCAGAGTCGCCGCAGTCGCTAGTGTTGCTGCAGCAGGACCAGCAGCATTGGCAGCAACAGCAGCGACTCGGATCGGCACCATGAGCTCACGAGTGGCCGTCAAGATCCCAAACTCAGCGCCATTGCCCAAATAAGCCAGCGCTAGCCACCTGCTAGCCTCCTCAGGCTCTATTAACCCAACTTAACGGGCCCAACTCCGGAGACAGCCAAGCAAGATGACAATCATTGTGAGAAGCAGGGACTCGCTGCTAACCACCTCCAGCGGCTACACCAATTATCGCGGAATACTCAACCTGGTTATCATACTGCTCGTCCTCTCGAACGCTCGCGCCGCCCTGGAAAACGTAATCAAGTATGGTATTCTCGTCGACCCCCTCTCATGGCTCCTCTTCTTAGGCGAGGGCTCAAAGCACTGGCCGGCACTACTCATCGTACTAAGCCTAAGCCTGAATATACTCCTCTCGTTGGCCATCGAAAAGGTGCTGGCAAAACTTGGCACAGACTTCCTGACAAACAAGGGACCTGTCAGCGCAACCAGGGCCACCCTCACTATGGCGGCCAACGCGACCCTTTTCCTCAACTTGGCCGCATGTCTCCTCCTACCGCCAGTGATAATCTACTCAAACGACACGCACCCAATCTCAACCAGCGGCTCACTCATGATTGTCTCCATCGTTTTCCTAAAACTGGTCAGCTACCACATGATGAACTTCTGGTGTCGCGACCTCCAAAGGCCGCAAGACCAGCAAGCGCGCACGACAAAGTCATTCTTGCGCTCCTATGTTCCGCCCGCGATTGACTTTGGAACCGTCTTGACTGGTCAGGGCCAGTGCTCTGGCCCAGAGAGGTCTTGCTCGAATGGGGGCATCTCGAGCAAGCCAGTTGGCGAGAATGGCGAGTTGCGCAAACGCGCCCCAGGCAAAACGCCCGAAGCCGGCCACTCGGAGGGCGACAAGCCGAACGATGCAAGCTTGGCGAGCAAAGGAGAGCACCAGAGTCAGGTGCGCGAGGTCGCGCTCAGGACGCTCTCGAGGTATCCGCATAACTTGAACCTGAGAGACTTGCGTGACTTTATGGTCTACCCAACCCTCAATTACGAGCTAGAGTTTGCCAAAACGGTGCGAATCAGGAAGAGGTTTCTCATCAAGCGCATCGTCGAGCTCATAATACTTAGCCAGCTCGATATGGCGCTCATCCAGCAGTGGATTGTGCCTACAGTTAGCAACTCAGTCCTACCCTTCAGGCAGATGCAATTCTCTCACATGTTGGAGCGACTTCTCAAGCTGGCCATCCCAAACCACGTTATTTGGTTGATTTGGTTTTACCTATTCTTCCACTCGCTGCTCAACATAATAGCCGAACTAACTCGCTTTGCAGATCGCGAATTCTATCGCGATTGGTGGAACAGCGAGTCAGTTTATTACTTCTGGAGTAACTGGAACATTCCCGTCCACAAATGGTGCGCTAGGCACCTGTACGTACCCTCAATGGCTCTAGGCCTAACCAAGTGTCAAGCCTCAACGGCCGTCTTCTTCGTCTCGGCCTTCTTCCACGAATATCTAGTCTCAGTGCCGCTCAAGATGTTTAGAATGTGGGCTTTCACGGGAATGCTCATCCAGCTTCCTTGGGCCAGATTTGTCTCCTCCTATTTCAACAATAACTTTGCCAACGTCGCCGTCTGGGTGTCGCTTATCATTGGCCAGCCGCTCTGTATACTAATGTACTACCATGACTACTATGTAATCAACCACGTCAAGTCGTTGCCCTCGAGATAAGCAGACCAAAGATATCAAAGGTCAAAGAGAACAAACAAAGATCAGTCCTGGCGACCATCTTTTTATTTTTGTCGAAATTCGAAACGGCTAAAGCTGTCAAAACTTTGTACCTGGTCAAGGTGATCTACCAAGTTCAACTCTATTGCAATCGCTTCAATTTAATTCAATCACTCTCGTACTCTCCTAGGGGATATTGATCCCCAAACTCTTCCAGGTGTTGCCTGAGCTCCTCTCGCTGTCGCCTCAGATTGGCCGGCATCTCATCATAGACGTCGTCGAACATTGAAGAAATGGGCAACCTCTTCAGCTTTTCCGCCCAATTGAACGCTTCAATCACTTGAGCTCGGGCCTCCTCTCGAAGTTCCCTCTCGCGCGCCTCCGACCAAAGGCTGTTTGCAAGCAGGTAATTGTACACTCGCCGTATTGGGCTATCGTTCTTCTCCCAACTGCGCACCTCCTCAACGCTCCGGTAAGCGGATGAATCGTCCGAGGTCGAGTGGTGGCCAACTCGATAGGTCATTGCCTCGATGAGCACTGGTCGCGACTTCTCAGCACAGATGCGCCTGGCCATCCTGGTTGCCTCGTAGACAGCAAAGAGATCGTTGCCATCCACCCTGATTGCGCTCATTCCATAGCCTAAACCTCTTAACACAATTCCGTCGCCGCCATACTGCTCAGAGGCCGGTGTTGATATAGCGTAGCCATTGTTGCGGCAGAAAAATATCACAGGACAAGAGAGGGTTGATGCAAAATTCATGGCCGCATGAGCGTCGCCCTCGCTCGAGGCCCCCTCACCGAAGTAGCACATCACCACTCGGCCGCTCTTATCTCGTTTAAAAGAATAGGCCACACCTGATGCTTGAGGCAATTGAGTGGTTAGGGTTGAGCTAATGGTCACAAAATTGAGCTTTCTGTTGCCGTAGTGAATGGGCATCTGTCTGCCTTTGCCAAGATCCTCCTTGTTTCCATAACACTGCGCCATCATCAGTTTTAGCGGCATTTTTCTATGAATCAGAACGCCTGCTTCGCGATACTGCGCGAACACCCAGTCTGACGACTGGATGGCTCCAGCGGATCCAAATTGGGCCGCCTCCTCTCCAAAACTAGTCATGTAGAAGGATATCCTTCCTTGCCGGTGGCTGTCGAACATAATTTTGTCCATCGTGTTGAGCATCACCATTCCTGTGTAAAACTCGACGATCTTTTCTGCACTCAGGGTTGGATCCAACTCACCCGAGATGCTCCCATCTCCATTCAGAACCCTGTAGGTTGGCACAGTCGAGGTGTCCGAGGGCTCGATAAATTTAAGCTCATTTGTTATGACCCTTCTCGAATTTGTATCACTGAATTGGAGCCCAGAACTTCGTCCATGTTGTAACTCCAACTGATTTAAAATTGCGCCCGAACTGAGCCGTCTGATCAAAAGGTTGGCCGCAGCCGGCCTCTTTGCAAAACTTTTCAATATTATACTGCAGCTGGCCGTCATCTTGCCATTCGCCACTCGCTCTCGGCTCGTGAATCTCGCTCGCAAACTCGAACACGGAGTAACAATCAGTCCATACGCTTGTTGCGAAGTTAAATAAATACTTGTAGACAGCAATTAGCTCTGGTATCGCACCATGACAACCCACCGAGGAGCATCAAGACTGAGGCGTATGAGCGAGAGCCTTTATCTCCCTCGTTGTATCTAGCGCTTCATGTTTGAGTGAGAGTTTTCCCAATGTATTTCCAAAGGCGCGCTTCCTATTCGGCTCTGTTACCTCACAAATTGGGTTTGCCTTGCAAGGCAAACGAATGGCTTACGATGCAAATTTATGCTTACGAGTTTAGCTCGTTCTTTTACCTGGAGAAGTATCTAGGGTTCTTGGGCATTTCATCGTACGATTTGAGCTCGTACTTCTGCTCGGCAAGCTGTGAGGCAGTCTCAAGATCGATCTTCTTCGAAATAAAGATTCTCAGGTCCTTGTTTAGGTATATGCGACCTGATTTTGAGCTAACAATGCTGTACCAAGAGGATACGATTAGCGTCTGGCTTCTCATGCTGACTGAAGACAGAAACTCAATCCGGAGCCGACACTTACTTCAATTGGATCAGATAACGAACTCTACGCGCTTGAACTTTGGACAGGGAATGTTTCGTCACACTATCGATCGGAACGAAAACGGTCCTTTGGCGCAAGAAAGTTTGCGAATTTGGTGGCATATCGTTCAGGTTATAGAGAAGTAGAAAGAGTTTCACGACAGTTCCGTGAGGATTGAAGAGTGTCTAGAGAACGCGGTCAGAGGGTCATCGGTTGAAATCAAAATCAAACTCCTACCTGTGAAGGTGCAATCCTAGTGCTCATTTTCATTCGCAAAAACTCACCACTTGTAAAGTTCCCTCTCTTGGAATCTAGGAATCGATGGGCGAGATACATTTCAAGTCGTGTCAGTCAAGTCATTGTTATGGCTCAAAATATCTCACAAGATCATATCTGCTCAATCTTATCGGCACAAATCAAATTTGTTTCGTGCCGAGTTCATACTCACTTTGTAGCCGCGATTTCCGAGGTGGATTTGGCCTAAATAGGGAAAACTATCGCCGACTGAGAAGAAACTAACGTGAACCTGCGAACAGAATGGTTTCGGCTGGAAGCGGCCAGAAGCTCGAACTTCAGCCACGTAACCATCGACCACCCTGACTGGTTCGAGTCTGTTGTTCAATATGTTCTCCTCAAAATTGCCCAACAGTGGGCCACGTCTCGAGCTGGTCGTTGGGTCTGACATTCGGGTGCGATTCGAGCACCAGTTAGCTGGTGCTTCCTTCAACGTTTGTCTGAGCTCATGGGTCAGCTCGTTTCTGATGAGTCTGTCATCCGTTCTGCTTTTTTGGGCACGCTTGGCAAAGGACTGACGAGGCATCTTCAGAGGGCCATCGCTTATCGTGCAGGTATTGGTTTGCATCTGAGGGTAGCGATCGGGGGGGGACTTGTGATACAATTTGCTCGCCCATCCGATATTAATTTCACCTAACTCTAAACCTCAATTCAGCCATTGGATTGTGATCGAAATTGAAGCCTGTTGTCAGTCGATTGGCTCTCAAGCTGGACGCTGAGTCCTGATAGCTTTACAGGGTTAGCAACTGCGTCCGATGGAACCGTAGATCGAAACGGCTAGGTTGATGCTGGTGACAAAGTTGTGTTGCTTGAAATGGTCAGCACAATGTCAAGGGAGGCTCCATGCGATCCCTAGAAAGCTATCAGAATTGAAGGCTCGAGCAAGCTCTCTCTCTCTCTCCCTATCCACGCTGTTGAACTCGGATTTGAACTAATGCTTTGCGTTCAATTCAATCTCAACGCTAACCTGCCATCTAATTCAAACACCATGCGAATAAACTCCTCGTCCTGCTAGCACCCTTGCGCTCGTCTTGTCAGCTGGCTGTCTTTTTCGGCTAAACTTTGTTCTAACTTATCGGCTGATGGTTCTTGGCCCAGAGACGATAATGTTGCAGCTCAGACATGAACGGACGCTCGCCTAAACTAACCATAGAATTGCAAACCATTTGAGAGGCTCGCCAGATCGATTGAAGCCGCCTGAAACGACTAGCTAAGCGGCTAGTTTCTCCCTATCCAGCAAGCAATGTTGTTAACATTGATGAATCGTTATGGCATTGCGATCAAGTTTGGAGCTGCAGCCGGTGGAACAGAGGCTAAACACTGCTGTCAACTTGAGTCTCAGCCATGGAGTTGGTGTGCACGAGAGGCTGCCTGCTGAGTCCAAATCAGCGTAGCGTTTCCCCTTTGCGATTATGAGGGCGGATCTTGGCCATGGATGTGTCAACGAACACTAGTTTGATGCGCAAAATCTCTCTTTCAATCAACATACTTTACCCGATGCCGGCCGATTGCGGGACTCTTGTTAGTTCAGACCCAACAAACCGTGATGATCTAGGCGGTGAGCTTATTTGGTGTTCATTCATCATTTGTTATTGTTGTTGCGATGAGCACCTACACAAAGGAACAATATGGGCCGACATTTTGAGCCAAACTCCCACAAGTTATTCAACTCTTGCTCTCGTATCTCACCTTTTCAAGCCAAAAGCTTAACCTGTAATATAACCATTGGTTTCGACGAACTGTTCCATGCTTGAAACTGCATGGCTTGTTGAATAAACTGAACTTGTGCTCGTGCATTTCGTTTGCCACTTGAAGTCAATCCAACCTATTGGATGACGCAACTCAAATATTGATTGCGACCTGGGAGTATGCTGAAGTCTGGCCAAACTGATTCTCCGTCGTGAGACTCTCACCTCTCGGCTATATCGGCGGGGCGAAGCCTATCAACTCGCTCTGATTAGCTAACGGCTCTCATTTTGCGAGGATTCAGTTCCTAATCGGTAAGAGGAAGTATCATCAAGCAGGCTAGATGGCTCAATGCAGAAGGCAGATGAATAGATTCAAAGAAACAAGTTTGCAACTTTGAGCTTTATTCAAATTGTTGCATCAGCTGTTGCGCGGAAGAGTCTCAATTGACTCAGAGATCGAGCGTATCAATCTAATTTGCCATCGTCCTGATAGGCCAAGTGTTTTTTCCTGCTCTTGAGAGTGGATGTCTCAGTGTCCGCAGTCTTGAAACCACCCATTGAGCTCAAGTCAGAAACCTGCTCAATGTCGTCGCCTTCCGCTTGCCTGCTAGCTTTACTCGGGCCCAACAAGCGCTCCCACGGTCGCCCTAGGCCTTTGATCTGGAGACTTCCTGATCCATCACGCTCTGTCATGACATCAAAAGCTTTTCTGCCGAGTGATTCCATGGCATTCAGGGTTAGTCCGACAAGAGCATCATTTGAGATAGCATCCACAGGATTCATAGAGGCTCTGTCGCTGGTATCTGGTTTGTTTACTCGAACGTCGCTCGAGGGTTGCGTTTCTTCTAGCTCGGCCTCGCCGTCTTGGCCCTCTATTCGAGCATCTGTTTTGTTTTGAGAAAATTTGACAGTCGGATCAGGTGCGGTTCCAACAAGAGCGTCCGAAGTAACTTGAGCTGCAGAAGCAAGAAATTTGGAAGCACTGTTCCAATTCCAGCGCCCGAGAGCCCCACCCAAATCAGGTATCAATGGAATGCCTCCACTCCCACAAGCTGAAATGGGAGGATCGCTCGTTTTTATGGACACCTTCTTAATGTCTTGTGCCACCTTCTCAAAAATGTTCTTGTCCGGCTGTGAAAGCTTCTCAGCCAAACGGTCGAGTGCCAACCTGGCTCTCTCGGATTTGGGGCTCGATTTTTCGCCAGATATTGCGGGCTCAGGTTTAGGCTTGACCGGTATCCTCCAACCATATTGGGTGCTTGGGTTCGAAATCGGACTAGTTGTTTCATCTGAGTTGAACGAGGATGAGAGCGCTGGAGTGGGTGGGGGTGCAGGTGGAGGACAGGACTTTATGTCTGCGTCTGGGATTGACGGATACTCAATATCACTGATCTTGAAATCAACAGACGGAGTTTCCCTCACGGGAATGGGCGCAGAGGTTTTGACGTTCTTTGCGATTTCTGCGGAAAATTTACGGGCCAGTTTAAGATTTCTTTCGCGGATTCGCTCTGCCAAAGCCTCATCGTCATCTTCTTCGGTATTGTCGATGCGACTTACATCTGCACCTTTGTCGATCCGATCGGAATCTAGAGGCTCCTCTCCTCTATGGCCTTTCACATGGCTTTCTAGCTCGTATTCCGCTTCAATCTTGGACGGATCAGGTTCATCATTACGTTCAACCTTAGAGTAATCATCACAACTCTCGACGATAGGTTTGTCGGGATTGCCTCTACTACTTTTGTCAAGGATCACAACATCCGAACAATCCTCGTCAGCGCTCAGAAAATCTTCGTCATCATCTGAAAGACTCATGACTAATTTGGGTTTGTTGCAGGTATTCAACTTAAATTACGGTGTGGCTTGATTAATGAGGTGAGTTTAACGTCGACCCATCGATTTAAATGTTCAATCTTTATTAGAAAGATACAATACCTAACGGTATTTTTGGCTTAGATACTTCGTGTATCTATTTCTGGTTTCTCTGGGGTTTCGATCCAACAAAAAGGCTAACGCTATTACGTGAAAGTCTACAGAATTCAGTAGTTAATACAACTACCTGTAAAAGTCTTGCGGACTTCGAACAAAAATCCAATGAAAATACAACAGTGTGTCGCTGGATTCCTACTCTGGCCTTACCGTCGCCGCGGCAGAAGAAGGAAAAAAGGAACGCCCTGATCCAGGATTTTATCTATCTTAGCTGCTCGGATAACAAGTGAGAGTTTCTCTTATTTATTCTAGTTAGGTGGATAATATGTCTGAGTAATGAAATTTGATGCCCTCTTATGACAAAGTAACGCCTGGTGATCAGTTGCAGTTCAAATTATAATCACGGAGATTCAGCCCCGAAAGATGGTTAGATTGAACAATTCATCATACACCGGATGCGTCACTGGGGCGCAGCCCGCTTGACTAGAGGGCCAATACACTTGGAGCCTGCGTTTCATGATCGAACACTTCTCTTACCCCAGCACGCAACGAATCCCAGTCGATAATTATGGGAATGAGGACATACACGTCCGGTGGAAGGAGATAATTCTTTTGCTTAGCTCCTAATCACAATTATTTTTTCGGGTCTGTTTTTGATTTAATAGGTATTAGGTTCTAAATCCGCCTGAGAGTTCACTGAGGAGAAGGATCTCTCGCGGAGATTCAACTGTGTTATTCAATTGGTGCCTTCACCACTTCCCTCATGCGCATCACCTGTTGCTGGATGTCATCATTAGGTTATTGCGTAGGCTGTCTACAACGAAATAGAGACTGTCATCGGTCGATAGAT
>ENA-UOVY01000005-UOVY01000005.1-plant-metagenome-genome-assembly--contig:-NODE-5-length-130572-cov-653.700867_pt1 | contig 130572 bp, 80 predicted proteins | sample MGYA00249840_ERZ761561 | MGnify/ENA primary metagenome ERZ761561 (study PRJEB28882, sample SAMN05720143) | plant metagenome | isolation source: Guanajuato, Mexico | place: Mexico:Guanajuato, Mexico...
TGTCGTCCATGCTCGCGTCTTGCCAGAAGCGGCGGCGGCGGCGGCAGCGGCAGCGGCAGCGGCAGCGACGACGACGACGAAACTGTTGCCTGGGATTGTGATCGATCGGCCGGCGCGAACCTTTGGCCGCTCGCTCGGCCACAAGGCTTGGAGGGCCGCCCAAAGGCAGGTTGAGCCGAAGGGAACCTGAACAGAGCGGAGCCCCCGGCTTCGAGCGGCCGCTTGCAAGCCCCGAACAAAGCGGCCAAGGCAAGGTGAAGCCGACGTGCGCTTTGATTATCCTCCATTTGGCCGCGTGAGTGGCAAACGAGCGAGCTGCCACTGCAAACAACCTGTTGTTGGCCAAACTCTGGCCAGCTCCACTAATGGACTTCATGGATTCAATCGGCTCTAAAAATCAGCTCATTGATCACACAAATTGGTCGCCCATTTTGTTTGCTCAATTGGACTGATGGGAGAGGAGGAGGAGGAGGAGGGAGAGAGGAAATTTATTCACAGTTTTGCGGTCAGACTGGCGCTGGCCAGTGCGGCTAGATGAGAGAATCGTGATCCACTGAATGGAGCTGAATGGAAGCCGGCCAAGGGGACGCAGGTTTGTGGGTTTTGCGCTGGCAGAGTTGTGGTTTGCTTCTCGTTTGAGTCTGAGTTCAAGTTGCGATTTGCGATTTGCCGTCCATTTAGAAACGCCAGTGTCAGGGCGAAAGCTCGGCGAGAGGGGGCATTTGAACACTGTTGCTCCTAGATTGGAACAGTTAGATAAGAGGCAGACTGGACAAGACTAGCCGGGATGTTGCGCAACACCGAAGTTTTCAAGAAGATAAAGAATCATGACTCTCAGCGAGCGAACAAACGAATGCGTTCACCTGGCTGCTACCTTAAGCCTCGCCCGCCTTGCTAAGCCATAAGGCAAAATCAGTTAACGAGAGCTCCTGGCACAACTGCGCAAATAAATAAATCAACAAAAATGTTCCTCCTCAGATTGAAACATCCACAAGTTTTCCCTTGAACAACTTAATTGAGCGAATGATGATTAATTATTTTAGCCGTAGGCCCGACCTTTGCATGGTCCTTGGTTCATTCGTTTGTTTGTTTTATGGTCAAGTGGAAGTCGCCAGAGGACAACACTTGGGAGCAGGTAATGGCGCAATATCACAGTTGGGAGGTTTCGTCTTGGGGGGGGGGAGAGAGAGTTTTGGTTGTTGCACGAAATTTGCACTATTTTTCCCATTCAACAGTCAACAAACTTCTACCCTTCTTCTTCTTCCTTTCAACTTCAGCCTCAGCTTCCTCCTCTTCCTCCTCTTGTGCCCATTTTTCGTCCTCGGAGGCCCAAAAGTCGTCCTCCTCGCTATCAGCAAACTCCCCATCATCCAAGTCTCCCAGCTCCTCTATATCTGGAACATATTTCTTCGACAATTTTGCAGGCAACTCAACTTCAACCTGGCTAGCTCTTTTCCTCTTGCCAGTGCTCGTGCTTGCAACCTCCTCGCCGACATCCTCGGACTGCTCCACGAGCGCCCTCTCGAACGCGTTGTCCTTGAATTTATAACGATCTCCGTAGACGCCTTGCTTCACACGGTTGATTATCTCCATCTCGATCTTGTTCTCCAATTTGGCCGCCACCAGAGCTTTCTTCTCTCTCGCTTTCTCGCGACGCTCCATCTTTCTAGGCAAAGTTATTAGCTTCTTAGAGCGCATCTTGGTAGCAAGCTTTCGTGATCTCTCCAGGTATTGGTATATCTTTGTGTACCTTTGTTTGCATCTGTGCACTTGTTTCTGGTTCCAATATGGCAGGAGCAGTTCGATTTGTTGCAAGGCTTCTTCATAATTCTCCGGCAGTCTGATCTTCTCCCAGAGCTTATGAGGAAAAGCTGATCGTTCTACAACCTTCTTGCATAGATATACAATACCTCTATGCTCGCGAACAGTAGCGTAGTTGCTGTTTGCCAGAGGACAGGCTGATTTTGAACAAATTCCTACGACATTGTTGTCATTCCTACAGAGAATCTGCGTTTTAGATTTGATCTTGAAGGAACAGAAGCCGTTCTTCATGCAATTCCATAGCATATCATCCTGCTGCATCTTGCTAGCTTAGGTAGGTGCCAGTTAGATCGGGGTGAACTTTTCAGTATTTGATGGTATAAGTTAATATGAATTGTACTCGAGTAGGCAACCAGGGGCAAACCAGAATAAGGCCTATGCAAACGTGTCGCAGTAATAACAACGTGGGTCAATTGAAAGACTGCAGACGCGCAGAGTGAAACTGCCTGCAGTTCGTGTGTGCGTTTTGAAAAACTAATAATGGAAGTGCGCGTTACTCTCGCTCGAAATTTAACATCTTGATTGGATCTATCGTGCCAATTGTTGACAAGTTGCTGAATACTCCATCAGTCAGGTACAATATATTGATCAATGTTTTTATTGCTCAAACCAGTCCTCTCTTCTCCCGAAACCTTGGAACCAGAATGCTCAATCGAACGAACGAGAGGAAAGAATTTTTACTATCGCAAGAAACCGACCATCATTTGTGACTAGCAAAGTTCAAGGCCATATACATTTAACTAATCATGGATGCTAAATTAAGGGATAGAATACGGCTGAATTGTTTGTATGATATGTTTCGCGACAGAATTGAAGAAAACGTTATCTACATCGTATTTTCCGAGAATGATGGCAAGATCGATGCAACTGTTGACCAATTGATGTTGATAGCATCTTGCTCCTTTACCGGGCACCAATTTGAGCCGAAACCGGTGCTAACTCAAGCGACAAATCACTCAAAAACAGCAAGTCGCGATGGGCTGCCAAATATATCTGAAAGTCTGACGCGGGTTTCCAAGACTTCTAAGGAACTGAGCAAACGAAACAGTAAACACGGGGACACCGACCAAGCTGACGACAATCCCGACGAGGATGAGACCGCACTTAGTGTTCAAGATCGTATCGAGAGGTTGCAGAAATCTATAAACGATTTGTTACTAGAGAAACAGTCTAGTCATGACAAGGCCTCACTGTACCTCTCGAAGAAGATGTATACAGTAACAAGTTATTACTCTGAATTGGGTAGCCAATTACGTAAGATGATTGAAGACAAGACGAATCAGCTGGTGGATCTGCTCATTGAAAAGAGTAGCGATTCAGATCACATTGATCTTCATGGACTGAACCCGGTTCAGGCGCGCTTAGTTGTCAACGAACTGCTTAGGATCCGACAAAACAAACTACTTATTGACAAGCAAGGAGAAGCAAGTGTTGATATAATCACGGGTTGGGGAAGGCATAGTCTAACGCATGGCCATAAAATCAGGCCGACAATTGTCGCATTGTTGCGAGAGAAGGGCTTCGAGTATCACCACCTGAATAGAGGCGCCCTCAGGGTCACTATAAGAAGATAGAGATTGAATTAGTGCCAAATTTATCATTTCTGTAATAGGTCATATTTTTTTAACTTGTTAACTATTTCGATTGATCTTGTAATAACTTAAATGCAGTGATTGACTTGTTTTCCGGCCAGAGAGAATCATGATTAAAAAAATTCGACCTATCGGAGCGCAACCTCCTGACTATTGACTTGCTCGAGATCTCGAGTTTGTGGCAGCAGCGTCAAACAACCTCACCTGATTTCTCAGTCTAACTTGGTGTGGCCGTGAGGTTTGATGTGAGTTCGAGGCGCCAAGGGCTTTGCCTTTGCGCGTACATCCATTCGGAGCTTCGGGAAAAGTTCTGACGATTCCAAAATTTTGTGTGGAACAGATAATGAGGCGAGCGTTTGTTATTGAAATTTATTATGTTGAGCACGAGAGGCTCATAACACTTTCTTAAATCTAAACTATTATCCTGGAAGATTCTCTAGATCCATACAAATTTGTGGAAACTAATGATCTAGAGCCTCTGAAGTAAAATCGAGTTTTTTAATCTATTTATTCAAGAAACAAACCAAATATGTCCACAATCTGTCGCATCCTAAACAACCTCAAGCCCATCACCGTAACTCGCGTCTTACAAAGAAGTCTATCTGCCAATACATCGGCAGGACGTGAATACAAAGTAGTAGACCATGATTACGATGCCCTAGTAGTCGGTGCTGGAGGCGCCGGTCTTCGGGCAGCCTTTGGTTTGGTAGAAAAAGGATTTAAGACGGCTGTCATTACGAAGCTTTTTCCTACTCGCTCGCATACTGTGGCCGCTCAAGGAGGCATCAATGCAGCTTTGGGTAATATGGAACCAGATGACTGGAGATGGCACATGTATGATACAGTCAAGGGAAGTGACTGGCTTGGTGACCAGGATGCAATCCACTATATGACCCGTGAGGCACCAACTGCTGTCGTAGAGCTAGAAAACTACGGAATGCCCTTCAGTCGAACGCCAGAAGGTAAGATCTATCAAAGAGCTTTCGGAGGTCAATCTTACAAGTATGGAAAGGGCGGTCAGGCGCATAGATGTTGCTGTGTCGCCGACAGGACAGGACATTCGTTATTGCACACCTTATACGGCCAATCGCTGCGATACAATTGTGAATATTTCGTTGAATTCTTCGCGCTAGATCTTCTCTGGGATCAAGGTCAATGTGTTGGAGTGGTAGCTCTTTGCCTAGAAGATGGCACAATCCATAGATTCCATGCGAAGAATACTGTTTTAGCGACAGGCGGCTACGGAAGAGCTTACTTCTCATGCACTTCTGCCCACACTTGCACTGGTGACGGGATGGCCATGGTTACCCGAGCAAATCTGCCAAACCAAGATCTAGAGTTTGTGCAGTTTCATCCAACTGGCATCTACGGCGCTGGTTGTCTCATTACAGAGGGTTGTCGCGGCGAAGGTGGTTTCCTGGTCAACAGCGAGGGTGAGCGATTTATGGAGCGGTATGCTCCAGTTGCAAAAGACTTGGCGTCACGAGATGTTGTTTCGCGCTCCATGAGCATTGAGATACGTGAGGGTCGCGGTTGTGGACCTGAGAAGGATCACGTATACCTGCAATTGCACCACTTGCCGACAGATCAACTCGCTACTCGTCTACCAGGTATCTCAGAGACTGCAATGATTTTCGCTGGAGTAGATGTAACAAAGGAACCCATACCTGTCTTACCTACTGTTCACTATAACATGGGGGGTATTCCAACAAACTACAAGGGACAAGTGATAACACATGAAGCCGGACAAGATAGCGTCGTGGGTGGACTATATGCCTGTGGCGAGGCTGCTTGCTCCTCAGTGCATGGAGCTAATAGACTTGGAGCCAACTCTCTACTCGACTTGGTCGTCTTTGGACGAGCTTGTGCATTAACAATCGCTGAAGAAAACAAACCCAACGAAAAGCTACCTCCATTAAAAGTTGACGCTGGCGAACAAGCAGTGGCCAACTTAGACAAAGTAAGATATTCGACCGGTGGAACGTCGACAGCAGCTCTCAGACTTAAGATGCAGAAGATCATGCAACAGCATGCCTCAGTCTTCAGGACTGGCGAAAGCTTACAGGAAGGTGTAGATAAAATGCGCGAATGTTACAAGGAACTCTCCGATGTTTCAATCAAGGATCGTTCCTTAGTCTGGAATACAGACCTAGTTGAAACATTAGAACTTCAGAATTTAATGCTCAACGCAGTTATGACAATCCAATCAGCCGAAGCGAGAAAGGAGAGCAGAGGAGCACATGCACGAGAGGACTTTAAGGACAGAATAGACGAGTATGATTTCAAGAAAGATATTAAGGGTCAGAAGAAGAGGAGTTTTGAGGAGCATTGGAGGAAGCATACCTTAAGTTGGATGGATCCAACCACCGGCCAGGTCAAGTTGAGCTATCGACCTGTCATCGACTCTACACTGGATCAGGAGGAGTGCAAGAGTGTGCCACCAGCGCTACGTGTCTACTAAGTTTACACTACAAACGAAAAGTTGGAGAAACCTGTCACACGATCGAATGAATAAACATTTCTCTGTTAGTTACGGATGCGAAGATTTGTCAAATGTTGGCATCTGAACCCAATGTTTACTCCGGCGTAGGTTGCCTTAGTAGTGCCGACATCTGTATTCGCCCCTCCCCCCTCCGACTGTTGGTCAAAAGTTTGTGCAATGTGGAGTCTTAAAGGGCGTGGGAAGTGGTCTTTCGGATCCTCTATCATGTGGAACCGAGAGGATAGAGTGTCCATCATTGTGACACACACAAAGGGGATTCAGCGGGCAGGAATGAGCGAATTAGGAAGAAATTGAGTTCAAAATCAATGTGCTGATTGCTCTGACGCATTGCGGCTTATTCTGTGCGCCGAATGACTATCTGCAGGAACGCACACCGCTTTATTCGAACGAAAAGTTCGACAGCCTCTCTCAGCAATAGTATGGCTGCCATACTGTACTCGCTACGGCTGTTGCCACTCTCGCTCCTGTTTTGTATTGATGCGAAATCTGGCCCCAAAAAGCTCGCAAAGAAGCGAGAGCTAGTTGTCGATTTAGAAATTTTGAAACATTTAGGAGGAGATCATCTGTTAGACGATTAGAATAAGCAGTCATATTATTAGCTGAACGATAAATTTAACACAACAACCATGAACCAACAGCCGAGATCCTCGTCGTCGGGATCGTTGCCATCGGGCGTTATGATGGTTGGCCAAAACTACAAGGTTGGAAAGAAAATTGGGGCCGGTAATTTTGGGGAGATTCGTTTAGGCAAGAATATGTATACGGGCGAACATGTTGCAATCAAATTGGAGGCCATGAAAACAAAAGCACCCCAACTGCATCTGGAGTACAGATTCTATAAAATGCTCGGCAACGCTGAAGGAATTCCCAAGATCCACTACTTTGGACCATGTAATAGGTTCAATGCGTTAGTATTAGAATTGTTAGGACCAAGCTTAGAGGATATGTTTGATCTTTGTGAGAGGCAATTTTCCATCAAAACAGTAATCCAAATAGCTCTACAGATTTTAACTAGAATCGAGTATTTACACAAAAAACATTTAATTTATCGAGATATAAAGCCAGAAAATTTCCTCCTCGGTAGGCCAACCTCAAAGAAGCAGAATGTACTACATATTATTGACTTTGGTTTGGCTAAGGAATTTATCGAATCAGAAACGGGCAAACACATACCATATAGAGAGCATAAGAGCTTGACTGGAACAGCACGTTATATGAGCATCAATACCCATTTGGGTATAGAGCAGTCTCGTCGCGATGATTTAGAGGCTATTGGACATATGTTTATGTATTTCATACGAGGGAGTCTACCCTGGCAAGGATTGAAAGCAGACACATTGAAAGAAAGATATCAGAAAATAGGTGACACAAAAAGAACTACGTCAATTGACACACTATGTGAGGGCTATCCCGAAGAATTTGCAACCTATCTGCGTTATGTTAGGAGGTTAGATTTTTTCGAAACGCCAGATTATAATTACCTTAGAAAGTTGTTTGAAGATTTATTCCATCGCGAAAATTATGTTGACGATGGCGAGTTTGATTGGTCTGTTAAGCACGAAGCTATTGTTGGTGCAGCCTCCTCATCAACACCTAGTAACTTGCAATCAAATAAGCGCCATTTAACACAATATGATAATGATAACAATAGAAGAACTAAGCAAACTTCATCAAATGACCCATCAGCCCGCCCATCTGGTGGTAACCTAAATCATCCTCGGTCAACATTGAAAATGTTAGGCTCGGTGCAAGTAGTGAGCTCGACAAATGGTGATCTAACAGCAGATGATCCTGCGACTGGAAGGTCGAACACACCAATCAATGCCAACGATGCCGACGCAGTTTCAGAGACAAAGTGTTGCTGGTTCTTCAAAACTACAAAGAAGAAGCGGCAACAGCAGCAACAACAACAATGTAAATGATATGATTATCCACACTATTACCGCTATTATCAATTGTAGATACAAATAAAGTGAACGAAAGATAAAAGATGAGTTAGTTTGTAAACAAAGTGATTGACTCTCATTTGACTCGTCGTCTCGACTGGACATGGCACCATTGGCCAGTAGTGGGACTGGCTAGACAGCCGCTTGTAGCTGTCTTAGAATGAAATCATGAGACGATTGGTTTCTTGGACGGTATTGGCGCCAGCCTGTATTGTCCCAGTGTCTTATTTATTATCATCGTGGTAATAGTATATTAGTTTGGGTGGTAGAGAAGGCGGCTTCTCGAAATCGGCAATGGCTGCCTGAACGAAGTGCAGGGCGACAGCCGGGGACGCGCATGCGCTAGAGCCATGGCTTGAAAACGAAATTTGGCCCAAAATCTCCTCCGTATGGTCTTGATTTTTGTATAATTTGACCAATTAATCATCAAGATATGTATGTTTCAACAAGCTGATCATATAACTGGTAGATTTAACTCTGTTATGAGCCCAAATTCGAGCAGTTTTTCGCGACTCTTACACCAGGTTTTGCATGCAAAGTGAGAAGATGCATGTTTGAATTACTAGTTGGCTCCATTTAAGTTAAAATTTCATCAACTTTCACTCCAAACTATGTGATTTTTTTTTCACATTCGTATAGTTGAATGATCGATCTTTAATTTTGTTCGAAAATTATCAGGCTGACTGTTATTTTTATTCGAAATCTTTGCAATCAAAGAAGGGCCAAGTTCATGAAAATTTCATCATTGCATCCTTCCATACGAGCATTCAGTGCGTGAGTCCTCTTGTCGTCCTTCACCAACCGTATATATTGTGCGCGTCGCTCGTTAGTCTGTCCATTCGACAACACAGAGCGCACAGACTTGCAGAAATATCGAGTAAACTTTGCCGCCACTTTCGCGACATCCGACCCACCATTGACCAGTGTTTGTACACGTGTAATCATCCCGACCCGAGCCCCTCTCATCCACAATGGCAGAAGTAGCCGCAGCAGCACCATCACCGTCGAAGGCCACCGCCAAAAAGGCGAAGGCCGCGGGCAAGGCCAAGAAAGAGAAGGTACCAGCCAACCATCCAAAGTACATCGAGATGGCGGTCGCAGCTCTCAACTCTCTCAAGGAACGTAACGGCTCATCTAGACAAGCCATCCACAAGTACATTGTTAGTAATTTCTCAGTTGGTCAGGATTCCAAAGTCGTCGGAACGCATCTCAAATTGGCCCTCAAGCGAGGAGTTGATACCGGTGTGATCAAGCACGTCAAAGGAACTGGAGCCAGCGGATCATTCAAAGCGAATCCAGAGGCAAAGAAAGAAAAGAAACCTAAGAAGCCAAAGGCTGCCAAGAAGGCTAAGGCAAGCAAGCCAAAGAAGGCTAAAGTAGAGTCACCAGCCAAGGCTCCAAAGTCACCAACTAAATCACCAAAGAAAGCTGCCAAGCCGGTCAAGTCGATCGCAAAAGCCACGAAAGCGCCCACGAAGAAGGCCGCCGTCAGCAAAAAGGCATCTCCAGCTAAGGTTGCCAAAAAGCCTAAAGCACCAGCAAAGAAGAAATGATTGCCATTGAGAAACAATGTAAACTAATGTAAATAGATTAAAGCCCGACATCCAAGTATAAAACTTATGGTTACAAATTAATTATTAGTCTAACGGTTGAAACTTACTATCAAGTTAGTTAGCCGGGGTTGCGATGTGATTAAAGCTTCGAGATCAATACCCTCTCTACAGATCAAATTGTACTGGCTGTAGTAAACCTGTTGCATGCGGCCACTCATCCATTTGAGCCATTGATCATTTGGACTCGCACTATCGATACCGTTATCTTTCGTATAGCTGTCAATAAGTTGAACGAATGACCTCAATGCAAGTAGGACCAGATCCGCGTAAGAGGAGCGAGCTGCCACAATCGCTTCGTTAAGAGCTTGATCCTCGTTTGCACACGACATGTCAACGTCCCCTTCGGGCTCTGATTTGACATCGTTCTTGGTGTCCCGTTCCTTTTTATCTTTCAACGATTTCTCTAATGCCTGCGAAGAGCGTCTTATGGCACCACCAAGTATCTCCCACGCGTAAGATTTCAGGCGATGCGGTTCCATGAATTTAGAGAAAACCCATTTGCAAACGTTAGTCGCGTCGACCAAGCCAGCTTTGAGCAGTTTATCAATCAATATTATCAGGAGATGAGGGTGAGTTTCGAGACAAGAATGGGTGGTTTGTAACAGCTGATCTTGGCCATCATCACTATCCATTAGGGCGAGAAAGACGTTGCGGAATTTCCCGATAGCGCTGGATAGGTGGGTGAGAGATTTTGATGCCATGCTCAGAATCACAGCTGTGAATATATCTATTTTGAGAAGCTTGTCACTGTGTTTCTCTTCCTTAAGCACGAAGTCCTCAGGTAACTTCACTCCCTTAATCGAAATATTGAGAGTTGTGCAGATGGTGGCTGGATCTGCTTTTTCAACAATCAGCTTCTTTACTGTGGCAGCTAATTCCTCTGTCTTCGGATTGTCCGAATACACCGGCCGATATTGGACCACCGCCTCTGGGGGCAGGAGGTTTGCTAAGTATTCGTTGACCATGACGCTGATCTTTTTGTGGAAGGTCAAACGGATACAGCGCTCCAATATTTCTCTCACGAAAACAGCCTTCGGGGAGGATGGATCTTTGCACGTCGCGTCAGTCCAAGATTGCCAAGGGAATATGAAGTCGGTATTGTTCAAATGGAAGGAAAACCATTCGATAAGTCGATTGAAACAAGTCACATTCATTGATTCCATGTTTTCATATAGAACTTTAACGGCCTCATTTAGTATTGATTCATAATTAAACTTGAATTCGTCGGGATTTTTAGATGATGGATATCGATTGCTGAGCTCGTAAAGGAGCGAATGGTAAAGTATTTCAGGATGCTTTGGTTGTGGGAGGGTGAAGAGCTCTCCGAGGATGGTTTCGATGAGTATGTGTTTCATAGGCAATTGTTCATGGTGATACATGTGACTCAGATGACGAGCGCAATCTCGCGAGTCCGAGGGAATCTCGTCTATCATGTTTCGTATATGGTTTTCTATACAAAATCGCTCTATTTTATCCGAACCTGGTATTGACCGATTGTACTCTGTTACATCATCATCGTACAGTCTAAACACTATCTTGGGGCCTGGATAAATATAGTCGCTAGAGTGCGCGGGTATCTGTATAGTTGGCGAGTTCTGCGGAATCAAGCTCGAAGCCATAATATCCTTGTACTCCTTGTCATTATAGGGACGATTTAAGAACGTCTCGGTCCAGTTGTTGGCCCTGAAGTTTTTTGTCTGTATCCACAATGACTCTAGGTAATCCATCTGAAGAGTCGAGTCACTGGACAACCAGACTCGAATCGCGTCTAGATGGCTCTTGGATCTCTTAGCTAGATACGTTTCAATAGATGAGAGCATTTGATCGAATGTGCCTTGTTCTGACTGCGTGGATAATTCCAATGCCACGTAAGGTAGGGATGACAGCACAGTGTATACATAGTAGTCTGACCTAGCTTGTGGTATGTTCTCCTCTGTGGTTATCTCGAGTAGAAGTTCAAATTGAGATAATAAAGCTGAAGGTCGTATGACTTTACAGTTGACCAAACTAGATAGGAGATGAATTATAGTGAGGGCTTCGTTCCATCTCTGGGATTCCAAGTACACTGGATACGATGCGTGAAGAGAGTTGATTATTTGACAAGAGACATTGTAGTGCTTAACACTAATTAGACCGATGAGTGTCGCATAAGTGGCTACACGTGATGGGAACGCCACGATACACTTGCAGATTTTAGATGTTAGTGCGCTTATCTTATCCTCCTCCCCGACTTTAGTTGCTAAATCGAGATCTATTTCTTTCGCCAAGAGACCTATGTCGCTGGTACGGAAGCCAGTGTCACCCAACTTGGTAATCTTTTCATCAATGGTTAGAATCTGGTTTGATGAATCGCCTCTGTGCCTCTTGTTGAATTGGTAGTTAGGGTGGCCCCTGTAAGATCCACGAAAGTTGGTGTCTTCGAAATCGGGCGAGTGGGCCCGTTTGGCGGGACGAAAGTCATTGTTGTACATGATAACTCCTGTGGCAGAACTACCTCGATAATCAAGGTGACAGCCTGGACCTGCAGATTTTCCCTGGAAGACGAGTGATAATTAGGGCTATGGTTGGGTATTACTGCTGAGGGATGTGCAGACGACGGTTTTTGAGGAATACATGTAAGACAATTATTTTGGTTTCGGATCCAATACCATCCTTATGGTAGGGTGATGCACGAGCATTGAGAGGGATATTCGTTTTTGTAACAAACAGTGCTGGATTTGGTCAGCACACTACATGATGTTTAAGTTAGGCCGCGAGTTTCGCTCCTCAAGCGGTGATTATCGTACACGAGCAACCATGCGGAGTCCGTTCAGTTGGCGGGTATGCCTACATGGTGTTGGTCCTCCAAATTTGCTAGATGGAACTACACTGTGATGACCGCCCACGGACGCTACCCTGCAGAGCCTTGAAGAAAATGAATGAAATTGGGGTTGATGAAAAGGTGAAAGTTTTAACCTCAAGAGAGCTACCGAGAGACGTCATCGTAGAATTCCACCCGACCACAAATTTTGATTGGCTTAAAGTTCAGTCAATCTCTCAAAATCCTCGAGTTCGCGCAAAGCTTTCCATACAAAAACGACTCTTTAATTTGCTAGAATTCTTGGAAAACAAATGGGACATCTCTCACAACAAGTTAGGCAGTTTTCATCTGCGTCTGAAGCCCTCTAGGAAACATGAGCTTAAGGAGGTGAACATTACGCGAGTGGACTTTGTTCAGGGAGGTTCTATGAAGCCTCACGACCACATGATTGAAATTAAGAAACTTGCGGAAGGTTGGACAAGACTGGACGAATCATCGATGACGATAGGTGAGCTCTACTTAGCCTTCAAATGCCCAGAAAAGCTAGTGCTCGAGTACAAATTCGAGCAGTTTGTATTCAGCAACTCTAACAATCCTCATGATCAAGTAACCTCATATCAGCCAATTGAAAGAGTAGACTTGCCAACCGACTGCATGACTGTCGCACAGGAACCCTTCAAAGATACTTTGATATTTAAACTTTTAACTGCAGCCAATCTCTCTCTGGCACATATAGAACGGCAAAAGCTAGAGCTGCAGCACAAACTGTATAGCCTACCGGGTACCAGGTTGAAACGCAGGAGGGGCCCAAGCAATCCTAATACGATAAAACATCTGAAGCGCGATGAGCTTCAATCCTCCGATCTCCCGGTCCAACAGCCGGAAGACGGCCGTTTGGATAAGACTAGACATCGAACGAGCAACAACAATCATACAAGCGCCATCAACGACAGGGGTCAGGGTCAAACTATGACTCTCCATGATATCGAAGTCACAAATCAACGGGTTGAAGAAGCTCTAAAGCAGCTGCAACCCACGAGGTTGAGTGTATTCAGAAGAGCTAGATGACTAATAAAATTCAAACTTGAGATCCATTTCACCAGCTCTCGGCGACCCGAATGCTCGTAGTTGTGAAGGCAACCACGATCTTTTGTAAAGTATATACTCAAATTGCGTTTCATCTGAGACATATAGACTCCCACTATGCCTCATCTAATCTTTATGTATTGCGAACAAGAAGGTGTTCTGATAATCTTCGCCTCCTCTATTAGCTTTTCGTTATTATAGTAGACATAATAGACCTAATGCAACATATTCTCTTTATATTTTCTCTCCCTCACACACTTGTTCCTCAACTCATGCAGATAATCTTCAACGTTTTAGGTCTTGACCTCTTTATTGCCTCCCAAAACCATCTTCAACATGATAAGAGATCCCATAAGGTTCTAGACGACGTGAAATCAGATATTTGCTGGTTGTATGCAAGGAATAAGGTGGGTCCGATTGTAGCCAATAGGACACTAATGATAAACTAATCACAACTGATACTGATTGAACTGGCAGATTTAAACCAGGTGACACTTCTTGATGCTCACCATGGAGGTTATTTTAACTAGGGTGATGATTTTGGCTTTTTTGATGAGAGTTAGTAGTCTGCCACAAGGGTTCTCGAAAGCCCCATTCAGAGTATTTGAGTTGGCTCGAGGTCGAGATAAAGTTGCTCTACCATTGAACAGCACTCCTAGCTTCGATCAGAAACTATCAAACAAGTTCACCTCATTCCAGACGAGATTACGGGAGAAGTCGTAGGAGTGGTTCAAAGAGGCAGTCAGCTCGATGAATTCGAGACCCAATCTGCAAGTTCATTGTTTCCGAGAGCTGTTCCTGAAACGTCCGCGACCATGTAAGGTTGCCTATCTCATGAATGCCGAGTCCATCAGCCAAGATTATCTGCAAACCTACGATTCTAATGTAAATTTTGATGATTTTAGCAGATATTGAGGACTTGAAAATTAGGAGGGGGTGAATGGAGCTTTATTTAGACAATCCTGAGGCTCACTCTTGATTCAACTCTGTTCAGTTTTGGGAGTTTGTGGGCTCCACCACTGCCACTATGGACATTTGTTCGGATTCGTAGTCTGGTACGGTGTTGGTTGGATTTTTAGTTAATTGAATGGCCCGAGAGTTACTGCTTTCTTTGGCGTTAATCTGTCTTTAGCGACAACCAATCGGACTTTCAGAGACAAAGTAGATTAGATTCTATGGGTAGAGAGGCTAGTTTGATCAACTCAGAGTGGTGTTCGTCCTCAACCAGCGATATCCGCTGCTGCTGAAATCTCAGTATGTCCTCCACGAATAAGCTCTGATCCTGAGCGCAGGCAGTTGTAGCCTGCGACAAGTAGATATGTAGCTGTCTTGCGATATCCATCTTGAGTGTTGATGATTTCACTCTCGTTTCCAACAGCGCTGATGATCAAATAGGACGGACTCAGTAAGCCCGGTCGAATTTATAACCCAGACGGAAAGTAGTGTTTCAAAGCTCTGATTAAATATTCAAGCACTGAATTTGGAGACCAGTTGAAATAAGTAAATTTGAATGCTTCCTTCAACGGGGCTCTTAGTCTTTCTGATTGATTGCTATTTACGAGCGCGGACTTTATAACCTAGTGAGAGAGTGAACTTTCGGTTTGCAAGTGGCTTTACTTGAGACAGTGAACACCAGATCAGCGAGTTTGGACGAAAATGTTTCCGAGGCAAGTGACTTGAACAAGGACTGAGAGTAGATAGCTTGTCCTTCTGCATTAGCGACCGGGTGTCAATGAGTAAAGGTTGCCTCGAGGTACAGTTATCAGCAGCGGAGTCAGTTTAGCATTACGACATCACTCACCTTTCACTGGCTCGGTTGGCGACAAGTGAACCTGAGTCTTGCTGTTTCGTCACCGTCGCCGACCCGACACGCAAGCGCACAAGCAACAGCAGTCATTCTACAGAATATAAGAGACTGAATTTTGTTCGTGTATCACATCCGAGCGGGAGAGGTCTTGCAGGTGCATTTAGACTCGATCCTCATGTCTTGTGATGCTGTGCAAACATGGCACCCATGATAAAACCTTTTAGGAAACGCTTACTCATTGCGCAAGCCCAACGGTTCTCCAATAGTACTGCAACCACCAGCAGCATCAACATCAATTGCAATATAAACCCGATAGAGGGATACCGATCTAGTCTAATCGTACTCGAAAGCTGAACTTTTCCAGGCATTTGGTCCGCTTTACTGCCAAAGTTTTGAGTCCGTGAATGTTCGAGACTAGTCTTGTTGGTCAAAACTCGATGGTGTCGTAATCTTGGTGGTCTAATTCTTGAAAATAGTTCGCTTCTAGACAGGCCTACGAGTTCCTGGTCGGTATTTGAATAAGTCTCTTGGTGGTTTGAGATTGCAGCACTCTGAAAACTGGATTGTCTAAACTTCGATCTCATACCGTTATTGCAGAATAGCATTCTTGTTCCGACTCTGTCGATGTCGATGATACGATTGGCTTGTTCTGTCGATGGGAGGCTGGTTTTATACGAAATCGACAAACTGCTGGATTCAGTCAAGTCACTAAACAATGGGAGTTTAATTCAACCGCCAGTAGGGTGGAGGTCCGGATAGAGTGCCTGAGGTGACAAAATGACGTCACTAGCCCGGATCGATGAAGTTTGCTGTTAAACTTGATCTTGGATTGTGCGGCGATTGGAATGGCCAACCTTCAATCTAGTCCAATCCAATTAGACGCAATCAGGATGTTAGAAGGAAATCACAGTCAAGTGTTTATTGTCTGGCGTCATTAGACTCCTTTTGTTGCTTGGTCACATCTTCATCTCCTATTTTCAACTGTACGAGTGCACACAAGTGAACTCGATAGGTTTTAGAAACATATAAAGCAATAGTATACTCGCCTTTCCAGGCAACAATCGGTACATCCATCGACCCATCCGCTTCTGAAGCTTCGTGTCTGTAAATGAGAATAAAACTTCCTGGTTTTATCTCATCCCTTATGTGTTGTGCTGACGATAGCAGATCAATTCCAACTGATCGTGCTTTCAAAAGGGCAACAAGATCGTTTTTGTCTATAGGCACCTTAATGCTGCTCTTGATGTAAGGCAGAATTTCGTTCACTCCATCTTGACATATCCTAAAACCGGCCTCCGTGTCTGCCCTGCTGAATAACCTCATGCCAGCATTTATTATCTTGACAAAATCCCTCTTACCCGGCTCCTCTCGATTAGCGATGATGAAAGCTCTAGTCCTCTTGGAGACCAAGTAGATACTTCGCTTCCTGCCAGTTGTACATCGATGGATTAGTTGATTCACCGGAAAGTCGTCCTCGAAACCATAGACTTCTTTGATTGAAATCCAATCTGGATCGTTCTCATCGATAAAGTAGAAAGGATCTTCCTTAAACCCAGTGAACCTGCGCTTTCTTGGGTTCTGCATATTCGGCTTAGTATCGATGTCCTGTGGTCGGATAGAAGGGTTGTGTTGCAAGTCTTTTATCAAACTTGGCCAAGGTAGTTGACTTGTCATCTTTCGGAGAACCGCAACAAAAAAGCCTCCGGTGTTTTGAAAATGTGGAAGCACTCTGAGACACCTATGCAGCTGGAACGCTTTACTTTCGCTCTCTGTTGGTGGAAAGAGACTTGGATATATTTGGGTTGCATTCTCGGATGGCACTGCATGCAAGTTAGGAATGATTTCCAAATTCTTATTCATCACTGTCCATTCACTGACACCTGGACGGTACTTCAGAGATGGTAGCTTTTGAGCGACATCTTCCAGTTGAATAGTTCCCTCGCCCAAGCGAAGAACACTTGCAATCACCGCCTCATCTTCGACCGGATTCATGCTACAGGTAGAGTAAACCAACAAACCGTCCTCTTTTAAAAGCTCTAGTCCTCGTCTCAAGATCTTGCATTGCATTCCGTGAAAATTGTTCGCATTTCCGACACTCCATTTCATCCAGACATCTGGGTTCTTTCTGACAGTGCCGTCACCCGAACAGGGAACATCACATAATATCCTATCAAATTTCAATGAAGTCTGTTTAGATTCGTCCTGATCAAAAGTCTTCATATCTGGTAATCTGGCTGCGTCCTGATTTGTGATAACACAGTTAGGAGAGTTTAGCCGGCTGGACTGGTGTACAAGCATGTAGCACCTCTTATTGTCTACATCGTTTGCCACTATCAAACCTTCGTCGAAGAGGTTTTTTGTTGGACCTTTGGTCGCGCGGTGGGGATCCATGATATCATTTTTCAGATACTCGAGGAGCTGGGCTGTCTTAGATCCTGGAGCAGCACACATGTCCAAGATGTTTTGGCCATGCTTGACATCCAACAACAAAGGTGGAATCATTGAAACAGCCTCTTGTCGGCTGATAAAGCCGTTGTCTGTCTCGGCCATTATGAACTTGTGGAGTTCTTGCAAAATGGGCGTTCTTTTAAGGTCGAGTCGAGTGATATTCATCTGCCAGGCTAGCTTATTTGGATACCAATCCAATGCTTCAAGGGCTGGTGGTTTATGACTTGGCTCAGTCTCATTAGGATGAGACGTGGAGGAGGGTTCTTCTTTTTCCAACTGGCCATCTGAAAGATTCGGAGACGAAACTGTGAGAAACTGATAAAACTCTGGCCCTTGGATCAATCGTTTCAAAAAATTTGCTTGTCCTGAGTCGAATGTGTTGATTCTGAATGATGCAGGTAGTGTCTCTCTGAGTCCCTGCATGAAATCATCGAATTCTCCATCTTTCAGGAAAAACTGTTGCTTGTAGTATGCGACCATGCTTTCGTTATCTTTGACTATTGGCTTGTAATCGGGCCTCGGCTGCTTGGCCTTGAATCGCTGGGCACGAGTTTTGTCTTTTCGTTTTCGCCGCGATCCGCTGGGCTTGCCCTCGTTTGGCATTGTTTCCGATGCTAGACTGTCAACTGCGGCCATGGTCGATTCGGATGATTGATAGATCAATATTTAATAGATACTCGTAATTAGGGCTCAAACTTCATAAGACAGGTATGGGTATGGACAGGGTTGACTCGGAGCCATGTGGTTGCAGCGTTAGAAAATAGAAGCGACACGTGAATGTTGCCCATGAATGCGCAACACAGACGCACTACCATGCGCAAGCACCTGAGGCCGCACACGATCTTGGACGGCGGGAGTCAGTTTGATACATATTCTTAGTCACGAGAAATATGCAAACCTGTCAAATGAACAGGTGCATAACTAGTGTCCTGTTCTGAAAGGCGACGTTCAACTTAGATTTAGAGTAAATATATCTTCGGACTTGTGCCTCCTTGTTGATTCGACATTCAGCGCGCAAGTTGAAGGAACTCTCTATCCTAAATCTCATTGACGTCCACTCTAACTGTGTGAACTGCACATCTTTATAGCGAAGCGCACTTTTCCGATCCGGATCACGATATCAACAAAAGTAGCCAAAGAAGTTATAGCGTCACACCACATCCTGTCGAAAGCTCCCTGATCCAAATGGATGTCGATGGGTGACATCTTGCTCACTAGTTGCTCCGTTTGTCCTGAGCCCCATCTTAAAAGTCCGATAGCCGGCTTGAATTAGATATTTGAGAGTTGAGGGTCAGCTCCGCGGAAAAGAGTTGAGAGTCACCGATGGGACCATTCTAATGCAATTCGAACCCTACGTCAGCGCTCCACCATCGAGGACCATGGACTGTTCGTGCGCCAGCCTCCCTGGAGCATCTGTGTTTCCGCCTAAGATTGGGGCCATGCAAATTGAAGAGACTCGTGCGGTAAAGGAGGCCAAGAAAGGCAAGACTAAGAAAGAACTATAAAAACAATATCCGTGAGTTTATTCATCCATCTGTTCTTGACTCCTCGGCCCAATTAACGGGGATGTTTCATTTCCGCTTATATTAGCCAGGATCCTGTAAGTTGAAGGTTCCGTTTTCAGGTATTGTGTAACCGCAGCAGCAAGTGCAGCAATGAGTGCCACACCTCTCGACGCAAGATTTGCCCCCAATCGAGTGGCTCTTCTTGCACTCGCACCAAGGGCAGCCAACCTTGGCTGAACTTGTCGGCCTCTCGTTAAGATTTGGAGCTGAACTACAACTGCAATGGCACCCACTAGCGCACACGTTCCTAAATCGCAACCCATCCCCAGGGGCCATCTGATTTATGTCCGCTATCTGCAACCTCGACCCTCCTCCCCTCTGCTCTCGCTCATGATCAGAGTCTCGGGGAGCCAGAGGTCGTTTGGTTTGCTCGCTCTCGCTGGCCTTGAGCTGGCCAGCCTGTTTCCGCCGGACGCGCCCCTCGATTGGCCGGCTTGTACTGCGGCGAGCGCTCGGCTTGCTCCTGGGGCCATTCTTTAACGCGCCTAAGCGGGCCCATTGATCCCCTTCAGCCTGGAGCAGTCGTGACTTAACTCGCCCCTTTTCCGCCTCAAAATCAACCAGAAGCTCTCTCTCCAGTTTGGCCACAATCGTTGGTTCGCCTTGACAATGGAATTGTTTTTCAAGTTAGCGGCAGTTGGACTGCAAAGGGGGACATCAGTTTGTCTTAGCACTCACCTGTGCAGTTTGTTGTTTTCATGCCGCCAAAAGGCTGCTCCCGTCTTCTCCTCCCAACTCCAGCCTCCTCCTCCTCCTGGACTTTGACCTCATAACTCCGCCCAGCTCGATTCTCCTTGAACACAACATACGAGGACAAGCCGCTTCCGGCGGCCGAGTCTTCGCCGCGCAAACCCTTGGCGCAAACTTCCCTCGCCTGTCCAACGTCGCCCTTTGAACGGTGCTAAACAAACATGAGCACAATGAGATAGGCGCAAGTTGTTGGTTTCGCCGAGCGGAAGTTTGGTTTGGAAGCTCAAATAAAGGGATAGACTTACATTAATGGCTTGCTGGCCAACTGGCGAGTCTGGAACGGAAATGACGCGTCTCCTCTGACGGGGAAGCTTCTCTCTCGCTTGCGTGTGCGAGTAAAACATGGTAAAGTTTGACACAATAACTGGAACTGGAAGCGCTATGGTTAGGACACCTGAAATGGCGCACAAGGTGCCCACAATCATGCCCAGGTAAGTTTGCGGCTTTAGGTCTCCATAGCCAACGGTGGTCATGGTGACTATTGCCCACCAGAGGCCTTTTTGGGTTTGGTCGTGTTAGTGTTAGCGTTAGTGTTAGCGTCAGTGTTCCTGTGGACATGAATCGTTTGGGGCGCCAAACAAGGCAAAACAAACGAGACAACAAACTCAAAGGACAACGACTAACCCTCGGGAATTGATTTGAAATTGTTGTGCGGATTTGGCTGCAGGCGCTCTGCGTAATAGATTAGACTTGCAAATATAATAATTCCAAGTAGGAGGAAGCCAACGAGCAGGAGCAACTCCTTTGCGCTTGCTCGAAAGGTGTAGATAAGAATCTTGAGGCCGCGCGAGTGACGTGTCAGCTTGAATAGGCGGAGGATTCTGATTATGTTTAGAAAGTCTAGGATGTCGTTTTTGTTGCTTGTTGTTGCAAGGTGCTTGTCCGACACTATTAGGTCGTAGATAAAGGAAACTGTGGCAACAAAGTCTATCACATTGATACTATCGCGCGAAAACTGGCGCCTGTCTGGCGCAACCAAAAACCTTATGAGTATCTCGAAGAAGAACCATAGGTTGCAAACGCATTCTATGTAGAAGAAGGCGGCGTAAGTTTCCGTTTTGCTTTTATCGAGCCACCAGGTTTGTTGGAGCTCGCGCATCCTCTTGCTGGCGGCCACCTTGCGCTGCCGACCCTCCGCTTGGCCGAGCTCCAATTGGGCCAATTGCGGCGCCAGCCTGAGCTGCCCCGGCTTATCGCTGAAGCCGTCGCTTGAAACCAGATTAAGTGGCTTAGGGGCCACTTCCACGTCCAGGTGAGCGGTTTTGTTTGGGTGGGGCTGCTGATGCTGATGCTGAGCCACCTGCCGCTGCTGCACCGGATAGTAGTGGACGGGCGCCCTGTGGATGACGGGCACTCGCATTGAGGGATGAGTTTTGATGCAGAAAGAGGCGGTGGAGACGAAGATGAAAAAGACGGATACGATTGCAATAAATTTGGCCAAATTGGACGAGTACGGCTCATCGAATAGGAGCCAAATTTTCGGTTTCACCTGCTGCCAGAGGTTCAAGTTTCCGGCACGAAATCGGTCGCCGTAGCCGAACTTGTCCGCCAGGAACTCCTCGTTCACGTTTGCAAGGTCAACGTTTGTGTCCAATCTGTCCAATATGGCCAGCGTGTCCTGGGTGTCGCGATAAACCGTGTAGGTCATCCAGCAGCAGGGCTCCACTTGGTTCGCGTCCAAGCCCCAAAACTCGAGCTCCTCCTCGAAGAGGGGGCCACACACGTTCGTCGGGTAGTGGAGCTTTCCGGTTCGATAGTAGTTGAGTATCTGGGCGAAGACTGCCGGGTGGCGGTCGAAGAAGTACTCCCTCTTTGCGGCATCGTAATTTGCGAGCGACTCGGTGAGCCGCGACAGTCTAGTTGCGGGGATTTTCTTCAGGGTTGACTTGTAAACCTTGTAACGGATTCCGCCCACATTCAGGGTAACCCTGTTCTGCTGGTCGCAATCAAAACCGAGCGAGAGAACCATCCTCAAGCCGGGATTGTCTTGGCCCCCAATCTTAGCCCGCGGCTTGCCCGCTGCCTTCTCCTCCTCCTCCTCTGCTTCTCGCGGCCGCTCGCCAGGGGGCGCGCGCGGGCCGGCTGGCGGCGGCGCCCGAACTGGAGGGCCGAGCCTCGCAGTGGCAGCGGCGCGCGTACAGGCTCGCCCGCCCGTCCGCCCTCCTGTCAGACTGATTGCGTTCCACTTGGGCGGCCTAAGGGGGAGGCTCAGGTTGCCGGTTAGCGTATTTGGGGCGCGCAAATGCACTCAGGGCCGAGCCGAGCGCCAACGAGGCCAACCTTGGGCGCGCCTCGCTCACGCGGCGGCCCAAAATGAGAGTGTCGTAAACAATTTCATAAGTTTATTTTGTATCTGGCGAGACAATTTGTATGCAGCCATCGATCCGGCTCGGCAAAGGCGGCCGAGACAAAGGTTGAGGCCGCTGGGGCCAAGTGTTGGCCGAGCTGGCCGCTCGCTCTCTGTCGCGCTCTTGCTGGCCGGCCATCGTTCATCCTGGCGGCGGCCGGGCGAGAGGGCGCCCGATCGGCGCTGCGGGCGCCAAAATAATAATAATAATAATCATGCTCATCGCCGCTGGTTGGCTGCCCGAAGCAAACCGGCGCCTCGACGGCCAGAAAGCGAGCGCCAACCATGACAGCAGAGTTGCCGGCGCCAACGCATTAATATTCAGACAAAATCGGCCGAGAGGCAAGTGTTGTTGGCGCTACCATCATCAGAGTATCACCCCTCAAGCTGCGCCGTCCCACTCAGCTTGCCCAGCGATGGGCTAGACGGTTGCGCGGCCCGCCTTGCTGCGGGCGGGTTTGCCGGAAGTGGAGGCCCGCGAGCTCGAGTGCAACTGGTAGGCCTTTCCTGGCCTCCGGTTGGCCTGCGCGGCCCCAGCTCGAGCCAGGTGGGCGGCGAGGAGCTTCTGGGATGCCCATCCAAACAGCTGCCGCCCGAGACGCCGCCGCCGCCAGCTGAAGGTGGGTCACAAATCCGTTTTGCCCCGGCGCCAAATTGGCGGCCAACTAGCTCCGAGCGAGCAAGCTGGCTGGCTGGCACCCCTTTCATGGCAAACAGTCATTAGCCGCGAGCTTGGGGCTCCAGTTGTGCGCTAGCGCCGGTTTACTCGGCTCAACTCGGCTCGGCTCGGCTCGGCTCGGCTCGCAAGCGAGCAAACTGCGCGGCCCAATTGCATCCGTCCGGCCGAATGGAGTGGAAAATTTAAACTCCATTTGAATATCTGGCGGCGCCATTTTAACGCCCAACTTGCTTTTGGGCCGAACGAGAGGCGGCGGCGGCGGCGGCGGGACAAAGCATGGCGCTTAGATTGCCATTCACTGCCTGTCGCTCGGATCCAACCTTGGCGCCCAAATCGAGTCTGGCCGCTAGCGCAGCGTTTAAGTGTCTGCGGGCCAATCGGAGTGGATGGCGAATATTTGGACTGCGAGCGGGCGCCTAGCTGCCGGCCAAGACTCGCGCCAGCCGCGATCATCAATCTTGACGGCGCGAGGCGTGCTCAGTCTGTTGCCAGTTGGCTGGCTGCAAGCGCGAGAGGCGCGCCAGCCAGCCGGCCGCACGTAGAAGAGCATCTCGAGTGGCCCTTGGACGTATCGGCGGCCTGGCCGAGAATTGACTCGGCGGCGGCGGCCGGGCGACACTTGGCCGGCGCCGCAGGTTTCGGCCGCCAGCCAGCCAGCCAGCCGGCGGGCCCATAAATTATACACTGGCGAGCGGGCGACTCCATTGCATGCAGTCCAGCCCGATCCAGTCCGATTGTCGCGCCCGCGCTCGAGGCCAACTTTGGCAAATTTGGCGCCCAAAAGTCTGGCCAAGCCAATGGAGCTTGGCGCCGCCAACGGGGCTCCCCGGCGCCAGGCGAATGGGCCCAACGCAGCGAGCGCGCCACTCCAAGCGTAACGGAGGCTTCGCTTGGAGCCAAACCCTGATTAATATCAGTTTATTATGTCGGGCGCCAAAAGCCATTGATTTGGCGTCCGCGCGAGCCCATTGCCAGCCTCTCGATGACTCATTGTTTGCGCTCATTTGAGAGCGCCGACGCTTCCGTTTAGAGCGGCGATGCTGGCGCCGCTGTTTGGCCCCGCGAGCGCCATTAGAGGGCTGCTCGCCGGTCGAGGGCTCTCAAGGCTCTCCCGGCGTCGGCGGCGCCAGACTCACGCTAGCCGCGCAAGGGGCAGCGCAAACTGGCTGGCAAATCTGGGCCGGCGCTGAACTGGCGGCCACCTGCGCGCGACAGCCAGACTCCTGCTCGCTCGCGCCGACCAGCAGAGATGCCTCAGCGAGCGCCACGAACTCGCCAGTGGCCGCCAACAAAGCGGCCAACTCGCTCGCCATTAGTCCACTCGGACATACGAACTCGGCTTGCGAGTGGCCGGCGCACTTCCTGTGGTTTTGGAGGCGGCGCACGTAGGGCGAGCGCGCAATTTGCGCGCGCCGCTCTGCATGGAGATGGAAATGCGGCCCCGTTCAAGCTGCAACCGGCGCCTCCCTCGGGCCGAGCTCGCCAAAGTGTCGCCCTCATTAGCGCACCTGATGGCCACTTGCTCGCCGCCTGCATCAGGCCGCCAGCTAACGAGTTCCCTCGCTGCGGCCACTCGGCGCACCTGGCGCCGCTCGCACCCATTTGCGACGAGCAAAGGCACTCCCCGCCTCGCATCTCCCTCCTCCACTCAACTCAACTCGCAAAGTCTGCCTAGACAGCCAAACTCTGAGCCTGCGCTCGACCCAACTTACCTGCAAGTTTAAATTTCAATTTCCCACTCAAACGCTGGCTTGCCTTTGCTTGCCTTCAGAGCGGAAGCTCCACTGCCAGCGCCCATTCAATCATTCTCGCTCTCTCTCACTCACTCGCTTTGCGCTGTCCCCGCTCGCTGGCGCTTTTGACTCGTCACACGGGCGACCAGCAATGAGATGCAAACAATTTGGCCCGAAATCGCGACAACAAACCAAACCGCGGCCAGCAAGCGAGAAGTGCGCAATCTCGGCCTCCTGGAGCCTCTCTGGCTGCCCAGCGCCATCTGGTGCCAGCTCAGCTTGAGCGGCCTCCTGACTCAACGCTAAGCAAGCGTAATGAGGCGGCCACAGAGAGATTGAATGACCAGTGATTGCCCAGGAAGAGTGCAGCTCGAATTAGAGTGAAGTCAAGAGTGAGCTCGATGGGCCAGGTGGATTTTTATTCTACCTCCAGCTCGCTGGCCAAGATTACACACAATCCGTCCAATCGTTGTCCCTCAAACTCGAGCTTGATGCCGGACTGCCTCACTGCTCGCCGGCTGCGTCCGGTTCCGGTGGAGTCGCCTGGCCAGAGCCTGTTGCGCCGGCGCCCTGACCCTCGCTGGCCAACTCCTCCTCGCGCTCAACAACAACGCCAACGTTTTCCCAATACTTTCTCACAACGCTCGGCCAGCTGACCACCTCGCGGATGCGGCTCCCTTGAACGGCCGCAGTCTCGGGCGTTTGGCCAGGTTGGCCCGGAGCCTCTTGCTCCAGTGGCCTCGATTGGAGCCGAGATTGCGCCTTGTTGGCCGGACTCGAGTCCGAGTCGAGTCTCGCAAGTCCGGCGCCAGGGGGCCGCCCGGCCGCCTGCTCGCCGAGCTGGCGCCGCCTGGCGGCCAACTTGGGCGTCTTGCTCATCCAGATGTGCGCCGCCCTGGTTGCCGTCTCGCTAATGCTCGCCTTCCTGTTGAACGCAGCCACCGCCATCTTCTCCACCCGCTTTCGCGCCAACTGGCGCCGGCGCCACTTCCGGTGCAGGTCAATCCAAACTCCCATGAGCAGGATGAGCGGCGATGGAGTTGGCGAGGTGCGAATCATGTTCCTGATCAACTTTGCGCGCCCAAACTTCCACTCGATGTCTGAGCGAGCCTCAATTCGCTGGTAGGTGTTTGACATCATTGCGATCAGCAGGTTGATGAGAACAACAACCGTTATCATCATGTAGACGCCAAAGACGAGTTTCATGATTACCTTGGAGAAGGCTGGACTTGAGTGCATTGGAGGCATGAAATCTGGTTCAACGAGGCCAAAGAGGGAGTAGAATAACATCTCAAAGGTAAATAGGGGCGACTGAAACTCGAGGCCAAGTGTTGGCAGGTTGTTGGCGCTGATTCCAAGTTGTTGGCTTGGCGGAAATTGATTGTGGCCAGGCTGCTCGCTGGCGGCCGACGAGGACGACTGCGTTAGACTTGCGGGCGGCTCAAAAACTGGCACGTAAATGGCGCTCACTGTAAGCGAGAAGCCGACCAAGAAGATGCCCATTATGACCAGAAATCGCATCATATCCTTCATCAAGTCCTGGATGATCACGGCCCAAGGCCCAAAGAGATGGTGGAAGGTTAGGAAGTTGAGGAGCTCGACGAAGGAGAGGAGGAGGACGAGCGCAAGGAGTTGGTTTCTGGTGAAGAGGATGTAGGGAATCAGCTCGTCGGGGAGGAGGACAGCGCCGAGCAGGTGGACCCCAATTGCGGTGAAGCCAACGAGCAGGTTGACCAACTTGATCGAGCCAAAGCCAGCCTTGTCGGGCGGATTTGAGATTGTTGTTGCGAGGAGGCCGCAGAACCAGAGGAGGAGGAGCCACTCGTGGGCGGGCGGCAGCAGGTTCTTCCAGCGATAGATTGGCAGCCAGGGGTTTATGATGCAGAAGACGAGGAGGCAGATGAAGAAGAGGTGCGATATTAGGTAGGACATGAACTTGATCACTGGGATGGTTGCAAGTCGGTGCTGCGTTGCGGTTTTGGGCGAAGAGGGGGGGGGGGCGGGTTAGCTGGTGGTGGTGGGCTCTGTGGCGCTGCGGCCGGTCAGCTGGAGGCTACTTACGCCCGCTGGACAGGAGACTGCAACCCAAAGCGGCGGACAGAGGAGGAAGCCGAAGAAGAGGAGCACGAACTTCCATGCGGACCAGTTCAGGCTTCCAATCCAAACGTCGCTTAGGTAGCGCTGAACCGAATGCTGGCTGACCACGTCCTTCCGGTCCAACTCGATCAAAACGTCCAGGAATTCAACATGACTTTTGTCGTAGGATTTGAGAAGCGCGGTTGAGTTGTTCATGCTGGCGACAATCGTTAGCAAATCGGTTGCAACTTGGTCGCAAAGGTCGCGCGCAACGACCAAATCCCGAGCCCGATCCTTGTCCTTCTCGATGAGAGTTTCGTAGCACTTTGCTAGCTTCACTGCAATGTCAATCGGCGCTTGATCGTTGATCAGAATGAACTCTTGGATGGGCATGTTTGCGTGTTGCTTGCTGCAAGCCATCAGATCTATGAGAAACACTTTGTCCTGCATGAGCTCGAAGGAGTCGTGGTCCTTCCTGAGCAGGTAGCTGAGCACCTGCTTGTGGCCGGCGGCGGCCGCCATGCAGATGGGCACCTTGCCCGTGTCGCAGGTCATGCTTGGGTCTGCGCCGCTCTCGACCAGCAATTTGACCACCTCGAGGTAGCCGTGTTTGGCCGCATAGTGCAGCGCAGTCCAACCCCGGTCGTCCTGGAAGTTCATCTGGGCGCCCTGGCCGATGAGCAGGCCCACCATGTCCCTGTGGCCGTGGGCGGCCGCAAAGTGGAGCGCAGTCCGTCCGTGTCCGTCCGCCTGGGTCAGGCCGTCGGTGGAGCGGCTTATCAGGAGGCCAGCCACCAGCAGGTGTCCCCCCTGAGCCGCCAGGTGGACAGGTATCGTTTTCTGCGCTTGGCAAGTCAGTTTAGGTGCTCGCTCATTGATCGCTTGGAAAGCGGCTTGATTGGAGGGACAAAACTTACGTTGGTTTCGCTGGGCGAATCAACCTGGACGCCGGCGCTGTTGAGCAGCATTCGCACCACGCCCTCGTGTCCGTTCCTGCAGGCCAAGTGGAGTGGCGTCAGGCCGAAGTCGCTCTTCGGCTCAACGCTCGAGCTTTCGCTTCTGATTCCGCCAGGAACTCGGCACCTTAGCATCTCGGCCACAAACTCCGTTTGGCCGCACTCGGAGGCCACATGCAAGGCTGTGAGCCCGTTCCGTCTACTGCAAAGCTTCCAATCTGCGTTCCTTATTGTGTGCAACACCTTCACGTGTCCATTCTTGGCCGCCAGATGGAGCGCAGTCTCGCCGAGCGCGTTCTCGTCGCTCGGCTTGGCGCCGCTGACCAACAGCAGCTTCACTATCTCCGCGTTCCCATTCTCGCAGGCTAAGTGGAGCGCAGTGGAATTGGTTCGCTTTATGCGATTGTTTATAACTGCGTCCCTATTGAACCTGAGAAGCTCCTTTATAACCTCCACGCTTCCGTTCATGGCCGCAATATGGGCGCAGGTGTAGCCGTTCTTGTTTGCAAGCAGAATGAGCTGCGGCTTCGAGGTGAGGAAGAGGCGGACAACGTCGGCGTGGTTCTTGCGCGCGGCCAGGTGGAGCGGCGTCTGGCTCTGGTTGTCGACGGCGTTTAGGTCGCTGCCAAGGCGAAGCAGGGTCTTGCACACCTCAAGCTGGCCGCTCTCGGCCGCCAGGTGCAGGGGGATCTGCTTGATGAGCGTCATGGCGTCCAGGATGGCCCCATGCTCGGTGATCAGCTGCATGACCATGCTGTTGTGGCCCAGTTTTGCGGCTATATGGAGCGGGGTCATTCCGGGCTTGTTGCGCACGTTCACGAAGGCGTTGTGCTCGAGCAGAATGTCAACCACTTGCTCGTGGCCGCGACCCACAGCAACGTGCAAGGGCGCCTCGCCTTGCTCATCGAAGACGTCAATTCTGGCCGTCTGGTTTATGAGCATCCTGATTATTTCCGAGTGGCCATTGAAGCAGGCATAGAAGAGCGGAGTCCAGAGCGCTTTGGCTGGCTTGTTGCAGGCAATGCGAGCCATCTGTTGGTCCAAGTGCGAGAGGATCTCCTGCAGGATGCGAGTGTTTCCGGATTGGCAACAGTAGTGGAGCGGAGTTTGGAGGAGCTCCTTGTTTTGGAGGAAGGCGTCGCCGCCATTCAACAGGAGGACGCGCGTTATTTCGCGGTCCTCGTCCTCGTGGTGCGACCGCTCGCCAGTCAGGCTGGCCGCATAGTGGAGGCTGCTCTCGCCCTTTGCGTTGGCTTGGTTTATCAACCTCTTTGCCTGCGTTACCTGTCGCTTGCTAACAACGTGCTGAATTATTACGTCGCGAATGAGCTCCAAGTTGGATTCGCGAACACAAACGTGCAGAATGTTTTCGCCGAGCTCGTTTTGGAGCTCGATTTTGGCCCCATCGTTGAGCAGCAGCTCGACGGCCTTGATGTTGTTTGCGCGCGAGGCCAAGTGCAATGGAGTCTCCGCTCGACTGTCGAGCGCGTCAACATCTGCGCCAGACCTTATGAGCAGGTCAACGCAATCCTGGCCGTCGCTAACCATGGTGGCCAAGTGGAGCGCCGTCTCGCCGCCCCTGATGGCCTTGAGCTGTAGGTTTGCGCCAAGCCCGAGCAGAGCCTCCACCAGCTCGTGCTTGCCGAACTTGACCGCCAGGTGGAGCGGCGTGAACCCGTCCTTGGTGCGACTGTCAACATTCTCGCCCTTCGCCACGATCGCCTTAACCACCTCGACGTGGCCCCGAATTGAGGCTATGTGGATGCACTTGGCGCCCTCCTTGTTTGGCATGTGGATTGGAATGCCCTTGCGGATGAAACTGAGCGCCGCCTGCTCGTTGTAGGCGCTCGAGGCCAAGTGCATGAGCGTCGATCCATCCTTCGTCCTGTACATGATGGAGGCCTTGAACTTTTCGCTCAAGATGTCCATTATCCGCTGGTATCCGTGCGCAGTTGCCAGGTGCAGCGGCGACTGGTGCTCGTTGTCCTGAACGTCCGGATCTGCGCCGGCCTGGCAAAGCAGCCTCACGAACTCCTCCATCTCGTTCGCGGCCGCCAGATGGAGCGCAGTCTGCCCCTTGCAGTTTTGGAGGTCCAAGTTGCAGCCGGCGTCTATGATCAGCTTGAGTATCTCGATATCCTTCTGTTTGGTGGCCATGTGAATGGCGTAGTCGTCGTGAATAAGCCGCCTGAAGTGCAACTGCTCGCGGGTCAACTTGGACAGGAGATCCTGGACGGCGCCCTCGTTTCCGGCTTGGATTGCAATCAGGAGAGGGATGTTGCCCTCTGCGTCGGCCTCCAAGCGCGCCTCGTCCCTCGACGCGCCCAGCACCAAGTTGAGGGCGCCAAGCGAGCTCAGCGAGGCTTTGCCGGCCAAAATGTGCGCCGCCAACTGGTCCTTGGGGCCGCCCTTGAGCATTGGGTCTGCGCGCGCCGCCAGGAGGGCGCGAACGGTCGCCTCGCAGTCGGGGCCTCTCGCCGGCAGGAAGATGCAGGCCAGATGGAGCGGCGTCAGCTGGTCGTAGGAGCGCGAGTTTGCGCTCAAGCCGAGACGGGCGAGCCGCTCGATTAGCTGCCACTTGTTGTCCTTGGCCGCAAAGTGCAGCGCTGTCCAAAGGGAGCCCTCGGTAACGGTGGCCCGCAACATGGGAGCCCCGAGCGCCCTGAGCAGCGGAAGCTGGCGCTTGTTGCTCAGCATCTCCTCAACTTGAGCCCACTCGCCGGCGCGCGCAAGCCAAAGCAACCTGAGGTGCAGCTCCTCCGGTTCAGCCTCGAGCGCCAAGTCTAGCTGATGGTAGCTGCCTGGGCTTGGCGGCAGCCACTCTAGCTCAGTTGGCGCGCCTCCTGGCGCCTGGCTGCCGGCTGAGACGAGCAGGTTGCTCACAAGCTTGTTCATGCTCGACATGTCGACCACGCAGGAGCCGGCCACTTGGTCCGAGGGGAGCAAAATTCGCGCGTGCTGCTGGTTGTGGCGCTCGGCGCGCTCCTGTCTGGTCTTCAGGATCGACTTATTCGCTAGCGTCTTCATGGTTGCCTTTGGTTGGCCGCCGGCGCTTGCAAGCGGCTGGCCTGCGTCGGCCCCCTCGGCCTGTCCATCCTCTGCGCTCGGCTCCACCGGCTCGCACTCGACCATCTCAAATCCTCGTCTCTCTCTCTCTCTCTCCCTCCTTCCGACCCAACGGATGTTTGGCGCAGAACTGAGCGGCGACAAACTGAGCTGTGAGCGGAAGGAGGCTTGAGCGGCCAACTCCATCGGGTGGGCCAGATGGGCCCACTGATGGCGAGCTCATGAATAGAGGGCCGGGCGCAAAACGTGCGCCGAAAGTTGATTTGCGTCGCGGCCACTTCCGCGGCTTGGAGGCGAGATGGGCTCGGGCAGCGTTTGCAATCAGTGTGGCCGCTGAATAATGGCGGCGCCGGACTCTTTCTGGAGCAAGTGGCCATCGCAACGGGTTGCCAGTTCAAAAGGAAGTGGAACTGGAGAGAGTTGGACTAACGAGCGCGGATCACGTCAGTGGGCGCCCATTTTAAAGACAGCCTGGTTAAAGACAGCTCCTTCGGCCTCCACACGCTCGGCGTCCCGCTTCCAAGGGTCGCGCCTGGTGAGCGGACAGAGCCAAAGTCGGAGGGCCGCACAAACTCTTTCATCCGGACGGCCAACCTTGGCGGCCACCTCCAGCCTCCAGAGTCAGCAGCGCCCGCTCGTGAATTCAGAGGTCAACTAGAGAGGGATTCCCGGACTGGACCGAAAATAACACAGTTAGAGTGCTTTATTCTCCCCACTTCAGCCACAAACTCTCACAGTCAAACTCTGATCTCTCGCAGACGCTCCCTCGTGCCATCCTCTGCATCGTCGTTTGCCTTCTGCTCGCAGCGAGCTGGAGGCTTCCGCTCCTTCGAGCGGCCCGCAGAGGTCAAATCGCTCTCGGAGTCGCTGGTCAGTCCGGTGATGCTTCTGCTTATGTTGCGCAATGTGCTCGTTAGGCGCGTTTTAAGGCCCCGTTTCCTGGAGGCGCCACTCTTGAGCTTGTGCTGGCTAGATTGCGCCTGCACGCAACCATCCGACTCGGCGCCAGAAACAAAACGGTGTGGAATACTGGAGCCCATCGAGTAGGTTGAGCATTCGCTTGCCAGCGAGGATTCGCTCTCGCAGTCGGTGAGGCTGGCGCCGCTTCCGCCGCCAAGCCTCGAGCGAGCCGAAGGGCCAAATCGTCTGTAAAAGTCAGCGCGAACACCTTCGCCCGGCCAACTCTTCTCCGAGTCAAGATCCGAGTCTAGCTGCCAGTGGACGTGCCCGTCTCCGCTCTCACTGAGATTGTTTGGCTCGCTAGTCCGCGACGGCGTGTGAGAGAGTCCACGTCTTGCGCGGCCCTCCTCGTTTGCGGGCGGCCCACTGCGCTCGGCGAGCTCGCTGCTAGCGCGAACAGGTTGCGCGCACCTGTCCTCCGGCTCCTCCTCGCTATCCCTACCAACATGAGGCTGCCCTCTTGCGGCTTCAAGTTCACTCAACGCGCCAGTCAGCTCGCAAAGCTGAACCTTGAGCTGTCTCCTCTCGCTCACGGTTATTCCAAGCGTCGCCGACTTGACCTTCACTCGCTTGGGGCCCTTCGCTTGCTTGCACGAGGAGTTGCTCGTCTCGTCAGTTTCGGCCGCCGGCTTGCCAGCCAGGAACTGCTTGCCAAGCAAACGCGAAATTCGAGACTGCTGCTGCTGGCCAGCGCCGGCCGACTCCCGCTGGCCCTCCCTGAGATCTGCCTCTTGCTTCGAGGCTTGCAGTTGCCTATCACTGGTGACGAGGGGCCTTTGCGTCGAGCTGGCCCTATCCTGGCCCACTGAGTTAGCGGCCGTTTTGGACGGATTCGGTTTTGCTTGCTCGCCAGCGGCCGCCTGTCTCTGCGTTCGCTCCGTCTGGTCAACCTCGAGCGAGGCGACAATTTTGGACACCGTTTCAATCAGCGGCTTTGCCTGAAGACGTAAAATTTGCTCCAATTTTGCGTTTGCTCGCTCGAGTTCCGCCTGCCGACCCTCCAAGCGGCGCCTCTCTCGCAAACAAACCTCCAAGTCGCGCCCAACTCGCTCAGTCTCATTCGCCGAGTTTCTCGCACCACCAGCAGTTGGATTGAGCTGCTGCTGCTGCTGCTGGTACTCGATCAACTTCTTTGACAGCTTATTGTTGTGAGCCTCCAATTGTTTTGCATGCAAGCGGAGCAAATCGTGCGACTGGCTCAGTTTCTTCAAGTCTCTCGCGAGCACCTCGTTTTGGGCCTGCAACTGTTGGATCATGTCGAGCGAGCTCAGCCGCTCCTCGGCCCACTTCGCCTCAAGCCTCTTGCGCGAACTCTCGTAGGTGTCGCGGCTCAACAGGGAGCCCTCGAACAGGAGCTTCTCCTCGCACTCGTTCAGTCTGCTCTTAGCCTCCAACAGTCTGCACTGCCAATTGCTCCTCTCGGAAGAGTGAATCAACTTTGCCTGTTTCAGCTCAAGCTGCAGCTCGGCCAGTTGCTGCTTCAGCAGGTTGATCAGGTGCCTCTGGTCGCTTATCTTGCTGCTCAACTTTTCAACAACCAAACACTGATCCAACCTAGAATCAGCCTCAGCCTCCTCTGTCTGCACCCTAAGCTGTTTCGTCCTCGTCGAGTCGCAAGTTTCCGCCTCCAATCTCTTGTTGGCGCTTTGCCTTGAGTTTGACAAAACAAACGGATTCTTCGCCTTCAGGAATAAGTTTGTCGAGGCCGAAATGGAGCTCGTCTTCGAAATGAGCTCCTGTTTCTCGTATTGGTGGCACCTTCGCTCCAAATCCTCGCATCGCGTCTTCAGCTTTAGCCTCTCCTCCTTCGCCTGCATCAGCTCGCGTCTGACAATCTCAAACTGGCGCTCCTGCAATTGCAGCTGGTGTTTTAGGCTCTTCGCTTGGATCTCCTGGTCGCCCAACTTGACCAGCTGGTTGCTAAGCTCGTCAATTCTCTCTTGGGCGCAGAGTCGCTCCTTGTGCGCTTGGTCCTGGCGCAGCGCAACCAACTCCCTAGCCGACTTCAGCTCGGCCAGCTTCTCGTCGTAGCTCCTCTTTAGCGACTCGAGAGCCTCCACTATGGTTGCCTTCTCGCTATTGAAGCGCTTACAATTCTCATAATACTCGTCCTCGCGCAACTGGCTGGCCGCGCTCATCTCGCTCAGCTCGCGTCGCTTTGCTTCCAAGTCGCGGCTCAAACTTCTAATCTTGGACTCGCCATTCTCCTCCAACAGGTTGAACTTATTCTGGAGCCGCTTGAAGTCGCGCTCGAGCTGAACATGCTTGTCCTGAACACTTATCAGCTCGCGCTCTTTGTCCCGAACAAGCGACTCCGCCTCCTTCACCTTGAACTCGTTCGAGCGCCTTTCAATGGTCATTTGGGCCTCCAATTGTTCGACTCGCTGCTGCCACTGGCCCTTCTCGCGCCTCCAATCTCTTTCCATCGACCTGAGCTTGTCTCGCTCGCCAGCAGTCTCCTCCTCGCTCCTGGCCGCTTGGCGCTGATAGATGGCCAACTTTTGTTTCATCTCGTTCAATTCATCGCGCAAATGCTGCGTCTCAACCAAGTGTCTCTCCTTCAATTCAAGCTGGCCCATCTCGACAGCCCTCCTCTGCTGCGCCTCGTTAGCCTGGCGCAAATCCTCCAATTGGCGCGCCGTATCCTCGCGCGCAATCTCCAACTGCCTAACGAGGAAACCATTTTTAACCTTCAACTCGCTCAAGTCGCGCGACATCAGCAGCAAGTCCGTCACCTGGCTTCCGCTCGCGCCGCTCCTCTGGGCTGCCTCCTCAACTGCAACCCTAATTTGGTTGGCCGACTTGCTTTGCGCCAGCTCGGCTCTAAGCTTCTCGTTCGCAACCTGCAAATCCTTCAACTTGCCGCCCGTCGCCCGTTGCGCCCCAATCGTCTCCTCCAAGTTCAAATTGAGCTCCCGGTTGACCTGCCGCAACTTGTCCACCTCCTCCTCCATTGCAGCGCGTTCCCGTTCGAGCATCCTAATGTTTGTTTGCAGCTCCGCTTTTGTCCTCTCGAGTCGCCCCACGTCCAACTTTAAATTGTTGCTCAAAAGCCGCTCCTGGTCGAGCAAGCGGCGCAAACTCTTCACCTGCTCCTCGCCAAATAGGTTGCCGCCTGGCGCTGTTTGGCCTGATTGGCTCAGGTGCTCCCTGATGAAATTGTTCTTCGATTTCAACAGCCCAAAACACTCCTCAATCTCCTCCTCCAAACTTTTCAACGCTTGGCGCAACTCTTGCCGGCTCATCGTCTCCCTTAGCGATTCGGGCGGCAACTTCACCTTGCGCGCGATTTCCGTCTCAGTGGAGTCGGTGCCGACCAGCGACTCGAGCAGTCGTTTGTGTTGGCGTTGAACTTTTGCATGCTCGCGATCCAACTCAACCAGCCGGCTTCTCGTGTTTGCGAGCTCGCTTTCGCTAAGATCAAGTTGCCGCTTCAACTTTTCCAACAAGTCCGACTCCATCTTAGTTTGGCCCACATTTTGATCCGCGGCCAGCGACTCTATTCTTCTCTCAAACTCAACGTTCTGTTTCTTCAGCGACTCGCACTGCTCGCTAAGCTGCCGGTTCAATTCCCTAAGCTTTGCTTGGTCGCTAGGTGGCTTCTCTTCCGATTTAGATTGCGAGCTCCGCCAAATGGATCGGTCGCCATTGCGCGATTGGCGCCCATTCGAGCTCAACTCTAGTTGCGCCTTCAACTGTCTGCACTCGCGCTCAGCTTGAATCAAGCGCGTTCTTGCCTGACGACACTCGAGCTCCAGCCGACTCACCTGCTCGCCAACGTCGCCAGCTTGCGGAAGTGTGGAAGTGGCCAACTTGAACCTGTTGAGTTCGCTCTCCATCCTCCTCTTCGCTGTCTCGCCCTCTCTTTGCGCCAGCTCGCCCGCCTCAAGCCGGCCTCGCGTCTCCTCCAACTTGGCCCTCAAGCGGTCGCACTCTCGTTGGGAAAGCTCGAGGGCCAACTTAAGCTGCTCGTTCTGTTGTATTGAGACCAGCGTTTGATCTGAACTCTCATCGTCCCTCTGAGCCGCGCTATCCTCGCGCTCTATGGACTTTTTCGCGCAACAATCCGACTGGCACCTCGACTGGGCGGCTCTAAGGCGCGAGTTTGCAAGAGTCAACCTGTTAACTTTGCCCAACAAAACCTCGTTCTCAGCCTCAACCGCAAGCAACCTGTCGCTCTTCAATTGAACCTCCTCATTAGAATACTTTATCTGCTCCTGCAAATCCTTCTCCCTCTCGAGAGTGTCGCTCAAATCGCGTATCAGCTGATCGTATTCGCTCGCGGCCAATCTGACACAATCTTGTCCAAGCTGAACCAGACTAAACGATGAGCTTGTCGACTCTTTCGCCTCCTGCTGAGCGCCGTTCGCCTCCTCCAATTGGCGCTCGAGCATTGTTTTCACCTGCTCCAATTGTCCATATTGGCGCTCCGATTTGCTGAGTCGAATTTGTAAAATTTTACAATTTTTCATCGCCAAATCGAGCTCCTGTTTAATCTGCTCAAATTGTTCACTTTCGTCCTCCTTGAAACTATCGTGCATTTCGTCCATCTCTCTCTCGAGCGTTTTGAGCTCACTTTTGGCCAAGTCTCGTTCCTTCTCAGCGCTAAGCCGACTCCTCTTCGATTCCTCCAACTCCTCTGATATTTGCCTGATTCTTTCCAGGTGAGATTGACATTGCTTGCAATCTGGCTCACTGATTCCCTTTCCCCTTCCATTCTCGGACTTGTCGCCAAGTTTCTGTTGCAAGCTCTCAATCTCTCGCTTGGAACTCTCAACAAGCTGCTCGCTGCCCGCCAATCTCTCCTCAACAACCCTCATCTCGGCGCAAAGCTTGCCCTTCTCCTCTTTGCACCGCTCCAGTTCTAAAACTAACTGCTCCTTTGTCAGCTCGCCGTCGCTGGCCGAGTCGCTCGCTGCTTTGGGGTTCAATTTAGTCTTGTTGGAAAGTTGCTGTTGCTGGTCCCTTGGTTCACTTGTTGCTTGATCTGTTTTGTGCTTAGAGGCATCGCCAAAACAATTGCGACACTTGTCTGGCCGCAAAATGTGCGGCCTAAACTGGGTGCAATTTATAGATGTCATCCTAATTTACTCTATTTTGGAACCATCGGCGTCTCACCTGAACCACGCGCGTCAATTGCTCACAAATAGTGCATTTGGAGGGGTTCTCATTCGAGCGCTCACTCCTTGAGTCGATGGGCGAGCGCAAAGGGAGACGCCATGATTTTTAAACTTGAGTGCCTGGCTCGGCCTCAGAGCCATCTAGCTAGATTTGAAGCGCGACTAGCGCTCGGCGCCTAGCGAGCAAAGACTAGACGCGCCGCTGGAAGAATGCGCCGCCAACCTTTCCCAGGATGCCGCTGGGAGCAAAAATTTCAGCTCCCTCGCAAAGCTTAAGCCGAGTAATGTCATGACAATACTTGCGCTCAAGCCAAGAATTCCACGCTGACTTCCGCCATCGCATTAGGTCCAGGGAGGTAAAAGTTGAGGCTCCCTCGCAGGCGCCGTTTGAGGCTCATTTGCTGCGGACGCTGAGGGACATCTCGGACGCGCTAAAGCGCTCCCACCAATCTGGCTAGTTGCAGAATCCCTTTTGTCGAGAACACCAACCGTCGGGCGTCTGGCACTTTTGTTCAGGGCAGTGCGCATCGCTAGCCCAATGGACTGCGAAAGAGACTCTCTCCGAGCCACTTAGGCCAACTTGGCCGATTGCAATCCGTTAGAGGCCGCTCTGTACAACTGTTGAATGAATTTAGTTAGATTAGAGCAGTTTGCTCAGCAGAGCCCTTAAATGGAAGTCGCTTAATCAGCTTGCACTGGATTTTCACTCGCAAAGACGCGCTCAGGCACCGGCTTTCTCCCCTCTGAGTGCGCTAATTTTTGCAAACCAGTCTTGTCCGTTGGTCCGCCCAGATGCTCGGCTCGCCCAGCTAGCCATGAGCTGTGGCCATAATATTTGCACCTGCCACTCGTTGAACCCATCCCTCCTTCCCATTACTCTGTCCTAGATAAACTCTATTATTTACATCAAGACGACAGGGACTGGGGCTAACCGAAACTTTGTGTCCCTAGTAATTGCATCTTTCGCCGACAAGAATTAGCACCCTCAGGAGGAAAACAATTGTGCATTTTAAGTCAAAGCATCAAGATGGACGACATATTCGGCTGGTGCAGGGAGGGCAACACACTACAGGTTCGTATTTGGCTAGATGATACTAAGAATGACATGAACGAAGGCGACGATCATGGTTTCAGTCCACTACATTGGGCTTGTTTCGCTGGCCGGACAAACATTGTGGACATGCTGCTCAACAGAGGCGCCCGCATCAATGCAACAAATATGGGCGATGATACAGCACTTCACCTAGCGGCATCGCATGGTCATTCGGATTGTGTCAGTATCCTGCTGAGGAACAAGGCCGATGTAAATGCATTAAATGAACATGGTAACACTCCGCTACATTATGCCTGCTTCTGGGGTTACCTAGAAATCGCAGAGATGTTGCTCGCCCACGGAGCCCAGGCAAATGTGGCTAACGTTGATGGTCAAACTCCAGTCGACAAGTGTCACCGGCATTTGGCCGCCAGAATAGTAGAATTAGCGGTGTCTGCCAACCAGGATTTGAGCCACAAGGTCGCTTATCGGGATGCAAGTCAGCTGTCAGGGACGCAAACCAAGTTACGAACAAAGAATGCCACTCTATCCAGGCACCCTGGAATTTCTCTTCAGGATCTCAACTTAACTGAGAAAACTGCCATCACCACAAGCGGTGAAACCTGGAGGGGGACGTGGAATAACATCGATATATGTGCCAAATTTATCAATTACGGTGCCGATTGCACAGCTCGGATAGTTCGCGACTTTAGCGAGGAGTATCCAAAGCTGCGCATTTTCTCACACCCGAATCTACTGCCAGTCATTGGTTGCTGTAACCAACCTCCAAGCTTGGTCGTAGTGACTGAGCATCAACCTCTTGGTTCACTATTTCGCGTGCTACACGAGAGCAAGTCTCTCATGGTGGACACCCAACAGGCGCTCAAGTTCGCGCTTGATATTGCCAGAGGGATGGCATTTCTACACTCACTCAACCCAATGATCCCACGCCTATACCTCAACAGTTTTCACGTTCTAATAAGCGACGACATGACTGCCAGAATCAACATGGCCGACGCAAAATTTTCGTTCCAAGAGCGAAACAAGATATATCAACCGGCCTGGATGGCGCCCGAGGCTCTTCAGAAGAAAGAGTCGGAGATCAATCTCAGCGCGGCAAATATGTGGAGTTTTGCCATTATACTCTGGGAGCTAGCAACTAGACAAGTCCCTTTCGCAGGCTTGACGGCAATAGAGATAGGAATGAAGATTGCCCTTGGGGACCTGCGAGTTTCCATACCACCAGGCATATCAAATCATATGGCGCGGCTGACCAAGATCTGCATGAACGAGGAACCTGGAAAGAGGCCTTCCTTTGACCAAATCATACCCATACTGACCAAGATGGCTCACGCTAAATGATCTGAACTAAGAATAACAATCCTCTTTTAACGCAGAACTGTCCAAAGCGCAACAAATATTTTGACAACTAATCAATCCAATGCAATCATCACTGAGGTCATTGATTTTATTGATCAGGATGTAGCAAATAAATAGTCTCCTAAGTGAGATTCGTAATGTTCCATCGGCATTTTCTCAACTTTGGGGCCGGAATCTTAAACCTGCGTCCCTCTAATGTTGGGATTGTAAGTATAAATGGGTACTGATTCATCCAGATCCTCCTCAAAGGGTTCCTAATCGTAAGAGAGACAAGGTTGAAATTAGTTGGGTGGCTAAGAAAACAGAGCCTCTGTGTGAATCTAGCGAGCACCTACCCCTAAATCTGTGGTGGCAAGAGGCACCCGCTCCCTTGGTGAAGCTCCATCACTTGTTGGAGTTCTTCTAGTTTTAGTTTTAGTCAGAAATTGCTGTCTCAATTCAACGGTCAAGTGGGCATCATCCAATCTCCAATTGGCAACAGATTCTATTGTGCTTGGGTTGTTTTGAATTTGCTGAGTTTGGTTGTTGATCAGTTGGTTTTGAGCCAAGTTCCCGCTAATTATCTCGTTCGATTTCTTTAGATTTATTATGTGGATGATGAAAAGGATCCCTTTGATCAACGCAACGCCGATAGCTCTGTACGAAGATGCGAATTAGCGGTGGGTTTCGGGGGCTGGGAAAATTTACTACCTCGGATGATAATATTTGTGAAACTTACATGGCTAGAATTATTCCAGAGAAGAGGAACTCCTGCATCTTTGAATTTTCTTTATTGAACCATGAATCGTAGCATCAGGCATCCATGTTGTTAGAATGAGCTCTACAGTTCACGTAGTTCGAATTTCGAAAAGTCAGAACAAAGGAAAGTGTTTCGCGAAATGGGCGTGGCCTTTCTTGCCAGGATGTAACTTTCAAGATATGTTGGATTGGTGGCCACATGATTTCAGTCGATAGCTCAAAAACCTCTTTATTGATACTTGCATAACTGTATCCAAATTGTGGCAAGACAGCATTTGATGCTGCTATAGAACCCCCCAAAACCTCACTAAAATGCTTCGAAGCTTACTGCGATAAGGAACGATAAAGACCAAGACCCATGAAGTTTCCAAAACACACTCAAGATTTTGTGATGCCGATGACTCCACATGCTATCCTACCGCCGGCGTTCCCAGTTTTGAGACCTTGGGAGCGTTAAAAAGAATTAGTCTTGGTCAGTATATCGCATAGTGCTTTGCATTGAGGAGGATGAGAGTCGATCAACATTCAAGAACACTTACTCTCTTCATCACCTCCTTGACCCAGATCGTCCTGCTTTGCATGTACAACCAGCGATCGACCCTTGATATCAAGCTTGTCACCACTAACAAGAGAGATGTGACTGTCACTTATATTGACCCTGGCCACTCCACTATCATCGGCTAGGATGTTACCTGAGATTTTAGTCAGCGTCCGTTAGTACGATCTCTCTGCTTGACAAGCCGGGAGTAGACAGTTCATTGGGCTTACCTAGGTCGCCGTTATGTCTCACAGTGCTGTTAGGCCCGCCATGGTGGTTCGAGGGATTTATGTTGAAGTGAGGACCCGCTGACACACAACCATTGGTCGTATCGCCAAACTCATGAATGTGGAATCCATGTTGTCCGGCGCTGAGCCCACGGACTTCACCTGTCACCACAACTGGATCACCAGCAGCGGCTTGTTTGAAGTGGATGGTGCCGGAGACGCCATCATCACCCTTAAGAACGGCAACTGCAGTAAAGCTCATAGTAGGTAAGATGTGACCTTGAAGATAAATTGGTCCAGAGTGAAATCGGGGATTGTTGAGGCTGTAGTGACTGGCGATTTTAGTTACACACTGGTGGATCTCTCTAATGAGCAGGCAGAGATATGAGACGGATTTAGGATGGATTTTACTGCGATCTGCGAACGTAACGCCACCCTCAGCGTGAATGCTCAACTACGGGAGGCGGCAAAATTCGAAGACCACGTTTCTTTTTGACTTCATTGCGTTTTAGATTCGCTAACCATATTTATTTGCCCCTGAGCTTTCAAGTGTATATTGAATATGGATCTAGAGGACCTTGTATCCCGTTCCAAATGGCAGGAAGAGGAGGACGACAACGAGGATGTTAAAGATAATTGGGAAGATGAGGATGAGGAACCAAAGCCCACCCCAGTGGAGCCAAAGAAGCCGGTTGTCGGGGTCAAGGGAAAGAAGGGGACGAACAAACTGAGCGATCTAGGTGATTCTAGTGTCAGCAATAACAAGCCTCTCACTCCGCAAGAGATCAGAGATAAGAAACTGTTGGAGGAAAAGTTGCAAAAAGAATCAGATCTAAAGCTAACGAAACAGATGCTTGGCATGGAGGATAAAGACATTGCCTTAGAGTTCCCATTGAACGAAAAGGAGGATTTCGATAAATTCCACAAGAACCTTGTTCACAAGTTATGGTGTTACGACAAAAGTCCACACTACTACATGTTATTAGATAAGCTATTTAGAGACCTATGTGTGCCACTGGAAGCGGACGAGCTCAAGAACTTATCCTCAACCCTCAACGCGCTTTTCAACGAGAAGGTGAAGGTCTCAAAGGCCAAACCCAAGAAGAAGACGACCAAAGGATTAGCTATCAAAATGGAGAGGAACAATCTGGATCGGAACGACTATGCTGATGAGCTCGACGACATTATGTAGTAACTTTTAGTCAGAACGATACAATTTTCTGAATAAACTTCACCGTCTGTTTGCAGTTGCTCTCTTGTCCGCCGACTAAATACTTTGTAAAGTCTTATTTTAGTCGTGACATTGCACGACTAAAATAAATATATACAAGTTGCGCAACTCGATTTTGTGAGTGATAAAATCACCATTCCACTGCGTACATTTCATCTCGATCAATCGACACTCGTATCACTATATCAAGTCTAGAACCTAGAATGAGCATTCATGTAGACTCAATAATTCTCAGTTTAAGATTTTGTTTGGTTGAGTTTGGTGAGAGCCGTAATTAGGTAACAATCATTATGGATGACCACAGCCCAGCTATGCTCAGGTTGATATCCAGCGCCGTCAAAATTTCGACAGCAGCAGGTCACGAAATTCGAAGAATCTTATTAACAGGAAAATTGGACGTGATTGACAAAGGCCTCCAAGACTTTCAGACTGAAGCCGATCGTGTTGTTCAGCGAATGATTGTTGCTAGCTTGAGTAAAAGGTTTCCTCAGTGTATCATCGTAGGGGAAGAAGACCTAGTCGATGACGAAGAGGCTGATAGGCGTCTCGTAATTGATGCTTTCGACGATGAAGTGATGAAAATTGATCTCCCTCAACAGTACAAGGATGTAAAAGAGAGCGATATCACCATCTGGGTGGATCCGCTTGACGGAACGACAGAGTTCGTCAAGGGTTATCTGGAACATGTTACAATTCTGATCGGCATTTCGGTGGGAGGACGATCAGTAGCAGGTATCATACATCAGCCATTCGATGAATACGTGACAAGTAAATCAGTCTGCACCGGAAGGACTATGTGGGGTGTAGTTGGCTTGGGCTGTTTTGGGGGCCTTGTGTCGAGAAAAATACCAGGTGACAACCTATTCATCGTAGCAACCACAGCCTCTCACGGCAACCGCAACATTGAAGATTCGATAGCTGCATTAAAACCTGATCAAGTACTCAAGGTTGGTGGTGCTGGATTTAAGGTGCTTCTTGTAATTGAGGGCCATGCACATTCCTATGTGTTCACATCGAATGGCTGCAAGAGATGGGATACATGTGCACCAGAGGCGGTTCTTAAATCGCTCGGTGGAAACCTAACGGACGTATTTGGAAACGAAATCGATTACAGTCATCGTGCTGATAATGATTACCAGAATTATTTGGGTGTGGTGGCGTCGAAAGACCCTGAAACTCACAAGAAAGTGATAGAAAAGATCCCGATGGACGTTAAGAACCGGTTAATGGAGCATCAAAGTCAAAAAGCTAAACCGAACAAGCTGTGAGTGCAAATCATTTAGATCTCTATTTTTGTTATATTGATAATAGAAATAAATATGACTTTCAATAAACGGAGGCTAGAACTTGGTATATGTTGCCTGCGTAGAATTGTTTCTCTCTCTTGGCGCGCTGCCTTTCTGTCTCGTCCTGATCTAGCGCTGTTTTAAGTTTGTCGTTTAGAACCCTTGTTTGGCCAACAGCATAATTGCATTGCTTTAGTATTTGGTCTTTCGAGATCAAAGATTTTCCAGCTATGTGCAAGAGAGTTATTTCTCCAAATATGTTTGCACCAACTATCAGGTAACCATCACAGAACTTTTCCTCATCCTCGGATGGATCAACAAACGACACTGTTGCCTCTCGAAAGAAGGCAAACTTCATCAAGAACGGAAAGTGCAGCATGGTTAGTCGTATTGGCTCACGGGTCTCGAATGGATGTACAATTATGTTTCCATCATCTACGCTAACATCTGGCCTCCTGAAGTGTGCCAAGGCTGCCAAAGCTGATACCGACGACACCTCGATCAAGTTTCCCTCGTGGTTCAGCACTGAAACATCAACCTGGATGTGCCAAACCTTTTCGCCACTAATTATGCACAATGCCTCAAGATCTATGCAGCGTGCATCTCTAATACCTTTGTGCAACAGTCTAGATAGCTGGACACATTCGTCTGAGTTCCTCGAGGTGTCATAATTTGTTGAACCGAGCATCGACAAGTCAACTCGAATGTTTATCACTCCCTCCGATGGACGTGTAAGTCTTGGTTCCGCAAGGACGGCTGAAATTTGGGTCAATACCTTGGAGTTACCCACGGATACGAGGCAACAACCAAAGTCAGGGCCGAAGCTGATGCTGAAAGGTCTATGTTGAGTTGGTTGCCGGCCGTCAGTCCTGACACCGGACTTGATAAGCTCTTGGTTGCATTTGACAGGAATCTGGCGCATAATTGATCATGGGCGGTGTTTCTCAGTTTTATTACAGTTGATATCATACGTCATTCCTAGGGATGACGGACAAATTTTTTCTTTGTTTGGGAGAAAGTACAGTGAAGGTGTTGTGGTTTTTGAATCGGAGACCCGTTACAGAGGTAAACTAGCGACTTCATTTATTTTCAAATCCAAACAGTCAACTGTACATGTGAGCATTGTGCGTTGCACAGTTCATCTAGTGGACTGGCGATCAGGGTCTGATAGAAAACAGGTGTCAAAGACAGCTATGGCTTCAGCTAGTGCTAGCATTGTTGGCTTGAAGTTCGAATTTTTCATTCATCTATGCGACCGGAGCGCAGATCAAATGAGGCCAGCAAAGGAAAGCCACCGTTTGTTGATCCGACCATGTGCCATTGAGGCAATAGCGCTGCCGCCCGATAGTGCACAACTACCCTCCTTGTGACGTCAGACCATTATGTTGCCCGAATGGCCGGCTAGTTCAAGGGTTTGGAGGGCAATTTAGCGAGCTTCATAGGAGTTTGTCTTGAGGGGAGATAAGGGTGTAGACCTTTAGTTGCTTTGCCTCGCATTGAATAGTCCTACTTGTTATCAGAGTCAAACTTTCGTCAAAATCCTCTGACCAAGATGCCGCCAACCAGAACTATGACCTGGCTAGCGGGCCCATAAGCCTTGGTCGTATTCTCATGCCTGTTGTTTGTGTTTAGCTTGTATTGCAGCTCAAACTCTACGAGAGAGAGAAGAAGAGAGTTAAAGTGGATTTGGGGGCTAGGAAATTCCGATTTGTTAGTGAACAAAAAGCAAACTGCTGCCCGAAAGTGAGTGCTCGACAGTACAAAGGATCCTCCATCATACCTAAAACAGTCTCAAACTCTAGTGAAGTTAGAGAAAGAGAGAAAAAAGTGATATACCTGATAGAACTGCTTCAATGAGCTGGAAGAATCCGATCCTTTGAGAGGCGGGCACAGGTGAGGGATGAGATGAGAAGCTTTGGTTGAGTCCTAGCCATTGAGAGTGAGAAAAGTTCCAAGCTACTGTCACCACGGTGAGTCGGCAATCTGGAAAAGGCGCTTCGGACTCTTGTGGTGGTGGCTGAGGGATAGGGCGTAGAGGAGCTGGGCTTGCTAGCCGCTTGTTTCATTCAGTCGCAAAGTTGGCTCGGTCAACAGGTAGCTCGTAGGAGCTTTCATTCCAATGCTGTGTGTCCGATTTAAACTGAGGGGAAATTTTCTCTATTGTCGCTTGAGTTTAGCAGGCGCCGACTTAGCCGGCGAGCACTTTGCCGAAGCATCTCGCCGCCAGGAATCCTTAATGTTCGGCTCGGTTCAAGCTGCTACCATCAACTGGCTTTGCGGCCGCTGTTGATTTCGGGTGGAAGTTGAGGTTGATGTTTGAGTGGCGAGCGAAGAGCGGCCAGCTTAGCCATGGACCACTCGAAATCGCCTTACCTTTCGTTTGTCTTGTCCCCCCGCCGCTTGGCTGCCCGGTCGGCCGCCCCTCTCGACAGACAGACAGACAGGCCGACCGAGTGACTGGCGACTCTACTGAGGGCAATTGCAAGTTGCAAAGAACGAAGAATGAACTCTCTCGCGTCCTTTGCAAGCGGCTGAATGAACTTGCACTGCATTGTGTCTCAAAATCCAGACTTTAGAGCTTGAAGGCGGAGCTTTTGAGGGATTCGAGCTGACTCATGCGGACGAATTGGCCGCCAGTCAACAGGATGTTTCTGACGAAGGGCGCAGTTGCTCATTTGGACTGAGATAGTTTGCATGGAGTATCAATTAGAGCAACTTTCTCAATCGTCGAGCAAGCAACAAGATGCAGCCATAAATTTGCACGAGGAAGAAGTGAGGAGGGCGAGTATCTCGGTGCGAGCAAGTTGCCAAGCAACTGGCCAAATTACAAGTTGAGACACACACCGGGAGAGGGAGAGAAGAGGAAGTCACAGACTCGGAGGAGGAAGAAGGAGAAGATTTGAGGAGAAAATGAAGCTCAACTTGAGGCCAAAGAATAGCAAACAAACCGACAGTCGGATTTTCGCTCACGTTACAAGTTACCTGTCAATTTTTACAGCTTTACACTTAATCACACCAGTTTGTTGCGCAGATTTAGCCCCATCGCCAACGGAGAGTCCGTCTGTAAATAGGGCTGTTGTGCAACCGGAAAGAGGTAAGCAAGCCAAGAGTCTGGGCGGCAACTCGAGTCAGCGCGCAATTCTAACAGCAAACCCCCAAAAGATGTCACAAATCTACTCTTGACCTCCGATTTTCGGGCAGTTAAGCTGAGGTGGAAGTTCGAGCATAACAAAACTAATGTGCCCGTCTCCTTCGAGATCAGGTAAGTGATTGATGAAGACGTCAAAGAGGCTGAGCTTTTTTTCTTGCTTCCCAAAGCGCACCTGCGCTCCTAATGACAGCCGGACGAGGAGTGGAGACAGCCGGAATTGAGCCACGAGAGACTGAACAGGTGAACTTTTTGCAACTCGCCCCCTCGAGCGGGTGTCTGGCTCACAAGCTCAGCTTTCTGCTCGAAGCGCTCGGAGCTTTCAATCTGGACGGGCCAACCCTTTGAGAGTGTCTTGGTCTTGGAGCCTCGAGCGCTGCCAATCGTTAGCCCAACATTAAGCAGAGAGGACTCGAGCGCATACTGAAGGCCTGGCTTCCGTGACAAAGCCGCCAGTTGATGATGCTATTGACTGCGAATAACGGCCAGCGCTCTGAGTGGATGTGTTTGAGTGAGCCCCTTCGAAGCTTCGTTATCATCGTCGGCCGCAACATTTGCTCCCATCTTGCGTGCGCCAAACTCCACCGCAGGTCTCCCCTTGGGTCCCGTCCAGACCAGTTCAATGACTTGGTTAAGATTTATCCCGCTCGGCAGCCTGCTGCTTGTGGTGTGTTTGTGTCGGCAACAATGCTTGCACCACTATCACGCGACTCCAAGTTAGTCGGCACAAACCTAGACTGTTCACCTGCACTTTGCATTCCAAAGTTGCGCACAATGTTTGTGAAGGTCGGAAATTCGCGTTCGAGCTTCGAGACGATTGTCCGATTTGATGGTTGCGATGTTTGCCCAGATCCCCTCAGCTCAATCTCAATCTCCTCCTCCGGCTTCTCCTCGAACTCGCCCCACTGGACTCATCGTGATGGATCGATTGTGTTGCGAGCACTCGGAGGTTGCAGAAATGCGAGCTCAAACTCGCCGGCCCAGCGGCTCAGCCTTGCCGGCTGACCCCCGCTTGCTATCTAATTGCAGACTTACCTCTCACACTCAAACGCTCCCCTCCTCTCCCCTTCCCTTCCCTTCCCTTCACTTTACCTCACTTCACTGCATTCCGGCCCGAATTCAGGTACTGCGAGCTCACTTCCTGGAATATAGAAATCAAGTGTCGCCATCGAAACTTGCGTGTCGAATCTGTAAATAAGGAGCCGGAATCTAATGATTCTAGGCACTCGGCGGGAAGTGATTTTTCTGTGATAGGAGCAACAATTGATTCAGTGCGTCAATTAGAGCCGCCAAGCGGGCAAACCTATGAGGCCCAAGTATTTGATCTCCGCGCGCTGACCAACTACACCTTTCAAGTTCAAGTTTCGCGTTTCGCCCACGAGCTTGAAACTGATCCTGAGCCTGCCAAGCGCTGGCAACCAGAGCAGCACGATAGAAGCCAAGCGGCCAGAAGGCTTAGCTTGAGCAACCAGAAAGGAAATGGGCTCCTTGGTCGCGTTGAAACCAAACCCTTTGGAGCGGAAGCGACAAAGTGTTTGGCTGATGTGAGCGAGGTTGTCGTCAACACCGGCAGATACTTCGGTGGCCGCATCTCCGTTGAGGACAGCCTCGACCCGCGCTGCAACCTACTGGGCAACAGATCTAGCGAGCAAACAACCTACTTGTTCCGAATAGATCACCAAATCTGCGATAGCAAAATTGTGGTAAGTTTTGGCCGGTTGAAGTCTGCCGCTGACAGTTGGTAGCGCTGCGAGCAAGCAAACTAATCCAAGTCTCTCGCTCCATTGTGTCACTTACAGGACGGAAATCGTATCGAAACGATGATTCTTGTCCACGAAAACAAGGACATTCTGACGCATAATACGGCTCGTTTCTTAGTGCTGTGCAACTTTCAACAGAAATCTTTCACCCTCAGAGCGTCCGTGTCGCTGCCCAAAGTAAATGGAGTTGTTGCACCGAGCCGACAGGCTGTGATTACATCCTTGCCAGGCAAGCCCGTGTTTCCCGCTGGCCAAAGCAGCGAGCAGGAAACCTCGGTGATGCTCGGCTCAATGCCCGGAATTTACCGGGTGAGAGCCAATCTTAGCAACGAGCCTGAGCCATTCAAAGCGGCCAAAGCGGGCGACAAGACAAGAGCGTCTGATCAGTTATATGAGCTTGAAACGAATGCAATAGAGAGCTCGGCTGACAAGGGCGCCCGACCAACTGGCCAGGTGCGCCAGTCGAAGAAGCTTGCAGGCCAGAAGAGGAATTCGAATGCGTCCGAAAGTCCCGCGCCAGGTTGGACTTCTGCCGGCGCAATGGGCGATCCGTTTCCCAAGCCGGTGCAGGTGCAGAGCAAGGTGCTGTTCGTTGAGCGAGCCGACGCAATACAAAGGAGCGGCCGACGGCACCAATCCCATAGAGTTGGCCAGGAGGCGACTGCAACGCTTGGCGTGGTGGCTCCTATTTTGCGCCAAGTTGACACCCGCGAATTACGGGCGACAATTCAGGCTGGCGAGCGACACTCTCAGCCTGGCTCGAAACAATCGCCGGCCAGCAGGCGGACGGAAGAGGAGTCGGCTGATTTGCAAGCAGCACCTATAATCATGACCAACAATCATCGAGTCGCCGGCGATTACTTGCCCATTTCGCACTCGAGCTCCAGCTCAAGCTCGCCAAAGTTTCCCGGCGACAACAACTTCTCAATCAAGTACTCGGCGGCCAAAGTCGACGATTATCCGCTCGAACGGGGCGAAGATTTGCCCGTTGTTGAACTGAACGGAAGCCAAGTTAGAGGGCGCTCGGGTAGGATGTGCGCGATGGAGGGCGAGGAGTCGCAGCTTGGGGCCAACTTGGACAGACGGGAGCAGCCGAGTTTGGCAGTGAATCGGATGGGCGAGATGGTTGGCGAGCCGGGAGATTTGCTCGCTGAGACCACCAACGAAAGCGGCAAGCAGGTTAGGGCTAATTCAACTCTGGCTCAAAATATCACGAGCTACCTGCTCAAGTGGTCGCTCAAAACTCTCACAAATTTGGCCAGAAAATCGCTCGAATCGCTGGCCAAAGGACAAAATGAGTCGGAATTTCGCGTCCAGCTCAACGATAGCTCCAGCCTACTTGTTGGCCAAGAGAATCAATTCAATGGTCTAGGGTTGAAGCAAAACGATTCAATGGGCAACGAGCAAAGTAGAAAGCTAATTCCAGCTATTGTATCGCTGCCAAGAAGTGGAAGTGAATCAAATAGGAGCACGACAGACGAGAATCTCGCCGCACTCGTGACAAATATAGTTACATCGAAGCCACTTGATCTCAGCGATAGTGGTAACAGAAGTGGTAGCTACAACAACGGCAGCGCAACGGCGAGCGAGGAGATGCGAGATGGCTTCGTCACAGGTAACAAAAGAGCGGACAAGGCCACTCAAAGTCAGATTCAGAATCAAACTCAAGCCCAGACTCAAACTCAGATTCGAACGCTAAGCAGTCAAGCAGTAACACTTGACCAAACTGCTCAACCGAAACAACACTCAAGGCCGAGCAATTACTCCAAGAGTCTCGATCTTGGCCGGAGTGAGTCATTGTTGAAACAGAGGAACCTGGATAGAGGCAGGGTGAGCTCGAGCGCGAAGCACCGAGCCCCAACAAACTCCTCGCTCGATCAAGATCAGAGCCAAGTCTTGAGGGAGAGGTTAGGCAACAATAGGGGCGCCATTCGTTCAGACTGGCTGCTTTATGGGTTGCCACTGTTTGCGGCCCTATTAGTGGGCGTATTCATACTATTCTGGCTACTCCTGTCGCCGGTGCGCCAGAACAGAAGAGGCCAAGGTTGCGCCAATCTAGAGCGAGCCAATTCGCCATTGACTTTCAACTCCTCCGCAACACCTGCGCTTGTTTACGGAGGCAACACTTGCGGACATGAGGAGGTCCTTGGCTCGCAGCCAGGATGTATTCGTGATGTGTCGTATCAAAGGTATGATTACAATAAGTTTGAAAACTTTGCCAGCGAAACAAACAACAAGAGCCGCCTTTTAGTGAGCCCGAAATTAAATCAGCTGCCGAGCCGCGAAAGCCCAACGGCAAGCTCACAATCGACGAGGAGCACTTCTGCAGGTTCCACAATCATGGCTGACGAGAATGATTGCAAAAATAATGAATTTCTCTATACTGAACATGTGCTCATAAATTCTGGATCCAGTTTTGGAGAATCATACGCTTGATAAAGTATGGATATTGAATAAATAGCCTCCGTCTGCAGTTTGTTGAAAAAGCAGTGTGTCTCCTATAAGTTGAAACTGACTTTATTATTCAAGACTCAAATTCGCTTTTGATTATCTTTGCAATGGTGTTGAGCTGGATGTTTGATGTGCCCTCATAGATTTGGCCTATTTTCGAATCTCTTAGATATTTCTCAACCGGATAATCTCTGGTGAAACCAACTCCTCCCATCCACTCAATGGCCTTGTTCGCAGCATGACAGGCAACCTCGCCAGCGTGATACTTGGCCATGGCCGCCTCCTTTACATAGGGCATACCTGCCTCGCGCAACCTGGCCGCGTTGTAGACGATCAAGCGAGCTGTCTCTATTCGCGTCGCAACATCCGCTATCTGGTGCTGCATTCCTTGGAAGTCGAAGATCTTTTGTTTGAAGGCAGTACGCTCGAGCGTGTATCTAACAGCATGGTCGAAGACGCCCTGAGCCAGGCCCAACATTTGGGCCCCGATTCCAATGCGTCCCTCGTTGAGAGTCTCGATTGCAATCTTGTATCCCTTGCCATATTCGCCGACGATGTTGCTGGCAGGCACTCGCACATCGTCCATGATAACGGGGCATGTGCTTGAGGCACGGATACCTAATTTGTCCTCATGCTTGCCGATCGACAGACCAGGAGTTCCTCGATCGATGATGAAAGCTGTTATACCTCTGTAGCCGGCTGAGAAATCGGCATTTGCAAACACAATGTAAGCGCCTGCATTTTCTGCGTTAGTGATCCAAGCCTTGGATCCATTTAAAATGAAGTGGTCACCATCCTTTTTGGCTGAGGTCTTCAATGAGAACGCGTCAGAGCCCGCGTTTGGCTCAGACAGACAAAAAGAACCGACTAAATCTTCGGCGCATCTAGGTAGGTACTTGCGTTTTTGCTCCTCGCTTCCGTAGACACAAAGTGTCTCGGCAAACAAGGTATTGTGCACGTCAACCATTGCGCTTATGGCAGGATCCACTTTGGCTATTTCCTCAACAGCCAACAGGGTTGCGAAGAAACTTGCGCCGACGCCGTCATACTTGGGGTCAACACTGATATTCATTAGTCCGTTTTCAAACAAGGCAGCTATCACCTCCGGGTACATCTCAGACTTTGCGTCCATGTCCTTCACAAGTGGCGCAAACTTTTCTTTTGAAAGTTTAGCCACAACCTCCTTCATGGCGAGCTCCTCATCGCTAAACAAGGTCAACGGGGTCGGCTTCTCGTTCACGGCCATGATCTTGGGCTGAGAGAGGCCCATCGACAGCCGTCTGGTTGCTAACAACTTCAATTTGTCAGCTCGAAGAGGCCGCGAGCGGACTAGCTGACGGGCGACTTTGGCTGAGCTGGACAAAATCATGATTCAGTCTTCTGGTCGGTTATTGCTCGAAGTCTTGGCTCTTGATAGTTCAAGCTAGTTTCAAGTTACTTGGATGGCTGGATGGACAGAGTAAGAGTCATGACTTAGCGGCTCATTTCGTTTTAAGGTGAGTAATTGTCAGCGAAAATGACAACCGATGAATCAGAGCGCCATTGGGTACAAGTGCACGGCAACAGTAGATAGCGTTATCTCGGCACTTGCGCCGAACGTAGACCATTCAGAGCGGACAAAAGGAGGATGAGAGCTCTTGTAGGTTGTCGATTGCTTAACAGCCACTTTGGCAGCCGTTGCTTGGGCAATAACGCTCGTTCTCTTCAACTTTGAGATAAAGACAGATTAGTAATGTTGTTGTTGTTGATGTCGATGTCGTCGTCGTCATTGCTGCTGCTGCTCCAAGTTTCACAACAATCAATCTATAGACGCACAATCTGCAAACCGATCTTATAAATACTATAAAAACTTCGCCCAGAACCCAGATAAATGAACTTACTCCCGCCAACTCTCGTCGGGCCGAACGAGAGCGATATAGCCAACATTGAAATAGAAGTCAAATATGTCAGGAGCCTTGTCTGACTTTTGTCGACTCCGGGACGACACTAAATGAGACAAGTCAAATAGGGTAGCAACTGATCTGATTAGGCAAACAGAGAGAAGGAGAGAGAAGGTCTCACCGTGATTGTACTTTATCTTGCTGACGTTACAATATTTGAGGAGTAGAGTCCTTATCACTCTAGTCGGAATTTTTGGTATCTTTACGAGCAACCGCTCCGATGTGCTCATATTGGACCGATTTATGGTTCGATCTCTAATCGTTTAGATGGCGATTCACTAGGTCATCTGGAGGGCTTGATTTTCTCAGTTTTTTCGTCGCATTTTTCACTTAGCCGGTGGCGTCATGGAGCGGGTCGATTCGCCTACCTGAAGCCATCTCGAGAAGCCTCGGGTTTAGTTGTAAGATCGAAAGGTCCATATCGTTGATGTAGTAACCGTTTGCCTTGTCCACCGATAAGAGGACCTCGCATATGTCCTCAGGTTTTTGAACATTCAACGGGATGAACTCCACCAGACTGTAATCCTCTATCACGCTTATCATGGCTTCTGATAACTTCCTGTACTTTGCATGGAACGGACTTTCGAGCTCTGTTTCAAGTAGATACTTTAGTTGAGCCACTTTGCAATAAAAATCTAAATTGAATCTGGTCTTGCCGTCTCTCTCCAAGAGGTCAACCTTGGACAGAATATTCACATGAGGTAACTGGAGGTTGAGCATTGTGGTCAGAGAGTTCATCACTAAGCCGATATATTTCCCTAAGTCGCTCGCATGATGTGCGTCACACAAGTTTAGACAAGCTAACCTTAGATCGAAATGGTTGTTACGGGCGGTTATCTTTTTGACGATATCTCTCATGGCGGTATTGTGTGTGTATAGTTCAGATTGACCTGGGCAGTCGAAGATAAGATAGGGCCTGTTTTTGGTCAGATCCCTCTCTTCTCTCTGCTCGAGCTCCTCTTTGAGTTGCTCGTATCGCTCGAGTTCTGCTTGCACCAATGTCACAATGTTGTCGTATAACCAACCACAATTCTCATTCAAAACTTCTATGCAATGGATCACCGCGCCATTTGGACCGAGACGTCCATCTTTCATTATTTTTTGCACAGTCACAAGTTCTGATAAATCGATTGAAGGCTTGTAAACCAGGCAATCATTTGCCGGGTCTAGATTAACTATCTTGGCATTACGTCCGAGCTGTTTGAGATTTTCGCAGATGAATTTACAATACGTTGACTTTCCACTACCTGGAGGACCAACAACAAGCTGGCCGAAAATAGTTGGTGTCATGATGTTGAAGGATGAGCTAGAACTTGAACGAGTTTGCAATGACTCTCTCTCTCAGCAACCTGACATCAGGATAAACAGGAGATTCCTTTGTATAGTTTTCATCCTTCGAGCATTCCTCGCACATGGCATGAGTTTGTGTGCGTTCGATCACGTAGCAACACGTGCGCTTCACTGTGTAGACGAACGCAATCAAACTCGCTAGCCAGCGTTGTGATCGCCCTCGATTTCTCGAGCCGACCTTTTCCGTGTTCGATTCCAGTCTCTGGTTCTGGAATGGCAGCATTGCTGGTCAACTTCCCCGCCCCGTTGGATTCTAGCCATTGGAGGCTTTTGATCGAGATTTCGACTGAATTCTCGGGCGCCGAGAGTTGAAATCGTGGATCGAAGCTGGAATCTGGATTGCTAGTTCAAACTCAGATAATTGAAACGATTTTGTATATTGATGGTTCAGAGAAGTTTACTGTCGAATCTGTTTGCCGGATTTCCCCTCATCAGCGCCTACCTATCAGAGTGAACTGACGATCGCGTCTATTCTAGAAATCTCTCATCGTCATACAATTTCAAAGGCGCTGTCTCAACACGTCAAGTCGCTGAGTCTCTGTCCCTAGTTTATCAAGAAATATACTCTGCATCAACCGCAACAAACGTGCATGTGCGAGGAAATTGAGTTTGGGCTGCCGAGTCAGGTAAATCGATTCAGAGTGACAGACAGAACGTTGCTCACTACTTCGATGGAACAAAATCAAGGCCTATTTTAATCGATATCACTATGAGATGGTAACATTTGCGCTCTGACAGTATGTCATCAGACAAGAGACGGCATTTGGATTCAAATTCTCCTGCAAAGCCTTAGGTACGAATCCTGGAAGTTTGGCAGAGAGATTGGCGAGCGAGACCGCTAACAACGCCTTCAGATCCCCAACATCTCGTGTGGGGTCATCTCTTTGTCTGCTAGCGTAGTTGAGTTTTGAGTATTGAGCCTGGAAGTCTAAGGAGTCGGCGATTTCCACAAAATGGTCATCTTCGTCTGCCATAACCTCCTGCGGTAGCTCGAAGATTTCCATGAGGACGATCAATAAGGGGGACCACAAGTTGTTGTAAGCGCCATTGTCTGTTAAAGGAAGCTGCGCTAAAATCTTGATCATCCCGCACATGCATATCCTCCTTTCAATGGCACCTGTCACTTTCTTTACATCAGCAATATATAACTTCTCGATAACCATTCCAAAAATCTTATCTTGTAATTGATTGACAGCAGCGGCCAATAGGTCAGCACCTCTAAGGTAAGCGAATAAAGAGAAACAAACGAGGACGTTCTTGACGAATTTCGTGGTTTTGGAGCCAGTTAGTCGCTGAAATATCAGCATGAAGATGTCCCTGATGCGAGCGTCAAAGTCAGCAGATGGTAAATAAATCATCATAGTTTGTAACAACGCGAGTGCCTCATGATCGGTCGCTTTGGAAGCAATGAGTTTTTGGAAAATGCCTAGGAGAGGTATGAACTTTTCTTGCGATATTATATATTGACTCATCTTCTCGATGTAAGTGTGCAAGAGTTCTGTCAAGGGTCTTGTATTGGCCTGTCTTTCCCACAAAGCTGGAGACAACAACTCCTGAAATAGTTTTATGAACCGCTCTGACACAGATCCAGCAGGTTGAGCTCGCAAGATTAGATTCAACAGTTGCAATACGTATGGTGTAAACTCTTGTACGTCCTGCGCTAGAACTACTTCCAAAATATTGAACAGGACGCTCTCGAATTCGTTGCGGATGGTGGGATTCTCTTGAGAGCAGGCAGCTCTTATAGTTAGTGCTAGGGTCTCGAAGAGGTAGTGATTGAAGTAAGGCTTGCTCGGATTCCTTGCTACTACACTCAACTTGCTGGTCATCTTCGGTACAACGTTCGGTAGGAATTGTATGATGAGAGAGGATTTGGAGAAACTGAATAGACGCATAATTGCCTTCATGATATGCTCATTCTCGGGCGAACCAGGCAAATCAAGCGCATCGAATAAAGTCTTTACGAGCTCTCCTAGGTGCGGTTCGAATTGCTCTGGCTTGAATGCGGTTTGTTTCGGCTGAGATGGGTCGCGCATAGTCAGCAACTTCTCTAGCGTTATCGATGCATAGGTTCTAACAACGATGTTCGATGAAGTAATATGTCGGACAATTAGAGGTAGTCTAGCGACCAAAATGTTTAGAGAGATGTGATTCCTGAAAGTGGTTATGTATCTTAGGGAATCAGCTTTCAGAATTTGAGAACCCGGATGTTGAGCGTCAGTCACGAGTTCGTCGATTATTCTTTCCTCGAGAAACTTTTCAACGTTGACATGGGGTGAAACTGCAACAGTTCCATGCTGTCTCGTGGAGCCCTTTATGGCCATGGCTGAATATAGGAAAATCGCTAGATCTTTATGCTTCCAGTTGACGGCTCGATTGGTCTCGTAACTTTTCAGCATCTCTCCAATATAGCGGCCAAATATTTCTATCAGTTGAGACTCTAGGAACTTGCTCAAAGCTTGGACAAGATCGCATGCGGCCCTTCGTCGTGTATCGACATCCGAACCCTCGATATCCCTTTTCACATACTCCTCTGGATCATCCTCAAACAACTCTTGGTCCAATTCTCTAAATGTCATATTAGGAATAATGACTCTTTGACAAAGTAAGTTCAACACATTTGTATCCTGAAATAATGACCGAGATTCAGGCCTCTCGGCGACAGTTACTAGATATCTGATAGCGGTGCTCACGAGTGTATCGTTTTGGATATCTTGGTTGGTTGTAACTAGAAGATTCCAAATATGTTGGGCAAATTTCTGTGTATATTCTTTAAAGTTTTCTGCATCCGAGTAACGCTGGACGAATAGACTGGCTATTTCACAGATTTCAGATTTCATGTCTTCTATTACTTGGGGGGCTTCTGGGAGTTTCTCTTGAACATTAAGGAGCTCTAGGAAGAGAGGTAGCCATTCGTTGACTCTATCCTCAAAGAACTCTGGTAAGTCTTGAGTAATCAGGCTATGGTAAATCTTGGTACATAGCAATAAGGACTGGTAGATGGGAGTCAATTTAACCGGGTCTTGTGTCACACTCTTGGCAGATGATACCAAGTCCTTAAACCTGTCAGTGAATGGTTGAGCAAAGTGCTCGATCACGAGCTTAATCTCGGACCATAATCGATTTGATTGGAATTCAAACCTGTACCGTCTGAATATTGAGTGCGCTGTCTGGAGGATGCCTTGCATACTGTTAAAGTTCTGATCATAATTGTTCTTCAAGAAATTTTCTAGCTCGATGATTAAGTTGGGCCACTTTTCGGGGAAATCGCTCTGCCCGATGATTGTTATGGACTCACTAAGCTGACGTTGTATATGGGGAGGCGATTCGAGCATGAATTTGGTTATATGTTGTTTGATTAGCTCCCGCTGTTCAGAATCGATCCTATCAACTTGGTCACTCGTTTCGTCATTGGGATCATAGCGCCAATTTCGTCTTATAAAATTCTTGAAAGCTATGGCAGCTGATACGTGGACCTCAGTGCTCAAGTTGTCGACACGGGTTAGGTATAAAGTGGCAAGTCCATAAAGTTTACTAGACGTCTCCAGTCTTTGCAAGGCCTCCTCGGCGGACTTTCTCACAATTTGATCCGGAGTTAGAGTTTTGGTCAACAAACCGGCGATCTCTTGACTCAATTGATGGATCTCAGTCGAGCTATTAGGTTGGTCACCGGCCATCATCATGGTCTACGGAGGCTCGATTTGTCTGTTGAAGTTAGGTTGGCGAAGAATGATAGATGAGGGAGACAAATAGGTTTGGGCGGCTGTCACTCAGGTGCAATGAATGGTAGACAGTTAGCCACCTTGACGAATGTTTGGTTGACCTGTCCAGAAATTTGTCCAATCGCAAGCCTTGCCGGCTAGCTTTCCCCTCTCCAACTTTCTCTCTCTTCCCCTCGGGAAAAACGTGCGCGCGATAAATTTGAAACTTTGCGCTCAGACCAACCTTGGTAGAGAGCGCATGCGTGCGAGAACAGCCTTTGGCCAGTGGTAACTTTGCAATTGCAGATAGGCCGCATTGGAGCCGGGCTGCGGGATCATCTTTGGGCGGGCGGCGAGCTAGTGCGAGCACAGCGATTCGCGAAAAGGCCGACCGTTCGGATTGGGAAAAGGCACGGAGCAAGGGCCGCGAGCACCATGTTGCTCGGCTTGCGTATATGCCGTTTCGTGCAACTTGCCCGCTCTCACCCGCCCGCCTGCCACAAGAACCGCATTGCCCCAAACTCCGATGACACAGAGCGCTGACCAAGCGAGGGTCCAACGAATGCCGCGATATTTCACTGCGCCTTCTCTGCACTCGCGCGCTATTCGCCCGCCAGTATTGAATTTGCATCTTTATTATCGAACAACACCGGCCCAGCTCTCTCACTAGGACCTTTGCAAACTTTGCCCAATTTTAGCAACCAAAATAAACAACCACTATTGTCAATCCTAAACACTGACAGCCACTTAGCCCTCCGACGAGCCATTGGCGCTAGCTATTAGGGGCCAACCATTAGACCAACACTTACTCTACAGAAATCGGGCCTAGATCTTTGCACAATTTGGAACGAGCAGAGGGTGGCTTAGCTACGAAATTTTAGCAAACATCTAGATTGACAAACTAAGGTGCGATACTTACGCCAAAAGCACAACCAACCTCAGATTGAAAATGTCCGATTCGAAATTTAACGTCGGAGACCCAGTGTGGTCGAAGATGAAAGGTTACTGCCCATGGCCGAGTCGTATCGCGGCCCCACACGAATCATCCTTGAGGAACACGGCCGCCGACAAGCTCAAGACAGCAAAAGTCCACTATCTCGTCTACTTCTTTGGCTCAAACAACTTCGCCTGGATGCCTGAAGACACCATCAAGCCATACGAAGAGTTCAAAGATAAAAACAAGAACGGTAGCAAGAATGCCCAATTCAGGCAAGGGCTCAAACAGATTGAAGATTACATCGCCAAAGGTGGCAAAGCAACCCTCGAGGATACCAGCTCTAGTGCAGCAATAAAAACTAGCACAAACAATGATAACGCCACTAGCCCATCTGCAGCCGGGGATAGTCTGAGCAACGATGCAAGCAACAACGATGGTAAGTATAGCAACGTTTTGCTACTCGAAACCCACCTGTTCTTGGGTCTCTTCGATAGGCGTTATCTAGGCAAAAGCGCACACGTCTCGCACCCCTTCTGATGGTTTTCTATATGATACCGCATTTCTTTTCGAATAAATTCACACTGTTACAAAATCTTCACAATTCACACAAAATTCTAAGCAACCCTTTCCCGCTCTCTTTCTATCCGCTCGACTTACTGCTCTACTATCTCCCCGCTGTGGACATGAATCGTGTTTACATCACGCAGGAGATTTGCCAAGTATCGACGAAGAGATAGCTGCCATTCATAACAAGAAACCAGCTTCAAGTTCAACATCAAAGAAACAAAAACACTCACATGATTCTCACAATGATTCATCCTCTCTCACATCGCCAGCACCATCAAGTGTTCAGAGAGATTACAGTAGGACCCCATTCAAAATCAGAAAATTGGCTAAAGGCGAAGAGCCAGCCACCGAGACAACAAGCCCCTCCAAAAGAATTAAGACCTCTGACGATGATAGTTATGGAGCTTCGAGCCTTTCGAGTCCCATCTCTACAACTGTCACAACCTCTAAACCACCGACAAGCAAATCAGGAGCTAGGAACGTATTGTTGAGGGCATCACAGTATGCAGACATGCCCAGCGTCGAGACGCCTCAAATTAACATGAGTTTCATCTCAGCAAAATCGAAATCAATTCGAGCCTCAACTCTGAAGTTTGGGTTCCTTGGTTTAGGTTTCATGGGTCAAAGACTCTGCAAAAACTTGTTAAATTCAGGACACCAAGTTACTGTTTGGAATCGAACGTCCACAAAGTGCAAAGAGTTTCAAGAAGCTGGCGCATCCACTGCCAAGACTCCAGCAGATGTTGTTGGAGAGGCGGATGTAGTATTTGCATGCTTGGCAGACCCAAAAGCCTCGAAGGAAACCGTTTTTGGCTCGTTCGGAGTTCTGAGCGAGATAGATTCAAGCAAAGGCTTCGTTGAGATGAGCAGCATAGATCCAGAAACTAGCAAGGATATCTCAGAGGCCATAATTGCGAGAGGGGGCAGATACCTTGAGGCACCAATGATCCTCAATGGAAAGAAGGCCGCGGAGGATGGTGACTTAATCATCGTCAGTGCTGGTGATAAGACACTCTACGAGGATTGTTCATCTTGTTTCCAAGCCATGGCCAGGCAGTCCTTCTTCCTTGGTCATTCAGCTGGGCCAGCTCTCAAAATGAACCTCATAATGTCGATGCTTTATGGTTCAATGGTAGGAGCTCTAGCTGAGTGCTGCACCCTAATAGAGCGATCCGAATTGCAAATTTCAGATTTCAAGAACATCTTACAGCTGTCCGTAATGAATTGCCCCCTCATGGACTCAATGATCGATAGGATGATGAACAAAGATTGCTCAGTTCAAATGCCGCTAGGCCATCTCCAGAAAGATCTTAGACTCGCATTAAATTTGGCTGAGGAGTACGAACAATCTTGCCCCGTCACCGCTATAACCAACGAAGTATTCAAGAGCACCAAGCGATTCTACAGCGGTCATGATGCTTCCGCTGTCTTTATCAGAAGTAGATTCTGATACGACGACTGAATCTTCTCTCCTCACAGAACGAACACACGGATTGCATCTTCAAAACTTCTCATTCCGGAGCCTCATCAGTTTGCTTCACTCTATAATGTGGTGCTTCTCTGCACCTTTTGATTTTGTAAATAGATGTATATATTGTCAACCTGGCTGTAATTATAAGAGTAAGCGCACTGATCAAAAGATACACAAAGGTCCATTGGCTGGCAAGAGGGGAACGATGTTGGCAGATTCATGTGCCAACATTCAGCTTGGAGGAGATTCTTGCCGATAGGTAGATCTACACCTAGGGCAATGACGTTAATCTTAAACCTTGACCAATCAAAGACAACGGTATATTAAATCACTACTGAATATACTAACTCGACCGATTTCTCAGCTCACTTTCGCCGATGCTCATGTTCCACTCGCTCATGATGAGACATCCTTACCGCAGGAAATGGTGTAATTATCAGTGAACCGCAATGATGATGCGGCATGAGGTGCACTCTATATCTGGTGTACCCTTCCATTTAAGTTGACCAACCCAGGCTAATTATCACTCACCTTCCGCCTCTAATTTGGGATGAATAAACTCAGCCCTCTCTTTTTGCCACCGAGTGCCCGTTTGACCGCAAAACGGAGTTATAACCATGACAACTGACTTTAGTTGGCTGAAGTAGCTGCCACCGCGAAGAGCTGGGGGCAGCACTGTCAACTCGTCCCCTTTGCGGTTTAGTCTGCATATCCGGTCAATGGACTTGCACGATCTGCCTCGGTGCTCGATTTGCCTCGCGACTCGCTGCGGACCGATCCGTTTGAGGCTGCTCGTCATGAAAGGTTGTGAGAGCTCAATTCTGTTCTGCGGGGTAACGAGAGACTGAGTTCTATTTTAAAATAATGACACAAGCCTGCAATCCGCCATAATTTACAAATTAGAGGCTGCGCCTTTAAATTGGGGCATGATGGAACAGGAACTGGTGCCAACATTGCTCGAAATCGAGGCAGCCGATTTTTTCAAACTAGACTCATCTCAGGTGCATATGTTTGCCCGTGCGAATTCGAAAGAGAGCGGAAAGGTCAGGAAAGATAGACATGTCTCGAACAAGAGCTCCAGGCTAACGAACGACATGGTCCACCAACAAAAGCTTGGAGCTCGAGATCAGCACCAAATCGAAATCGAATCTCATCGCTCGACTAACATCAATAGCAAGATGAAGCAACGGCAGTGGTTGGAGCTTGATGCAACTAGACGAAGGACTTCCAATCATAGTAACATCAGAATACCCACCCATAGTCCGTCACCTGCTTTAATCACACCAACTCACCTGCTCGAATCATCAACTATCTCAACCAACTCGTTACCCTCTATTACCTCATCGCCTTCCGTTTCTCCCTCACTCCTGTGCCCCCATCTTTCCCTAGATGATGTTTTGGAGCTCCGAAACGATAGCAAATCGCCGCACACGATAGGACTCTGTCGTGAATGTAGACTAAATCCACCACCAAAAGTGCACTCCCCACTCAGTCCACTATTCAAGCCATCACTCACTCAAACCAACTCGGCCCCAGACTTAACCCTCAGGCATGAGCTAAAACGAGGCTATAGTGACCAGCAAGTAGGCGCAAGGTCGGTCAATCGGTCGCATGAATCAAGTCGAAAGCGCACTCCTCGAGAAACTGCTAATTTGAGAGACGACAGTCTTGATTATTATCTCGAGCCAGGTGAGCTCAGGCGTCTTCGGTTGTCACCGTCGCTAAGGCATAGTGTTGAGTTCATCCGCAAAAACTCGATCGAATCAGGTAGAGTTTTCAAGATTTATCAAAACGGAAGGCCCTTCGACAAGCCAATAAGAGTGTGCGCGACGAGAGGAGAGTTTGCGAACCTCAATCAACTGCTCGATCACATCAACAGCCGCCAACTGATTCCTTCCGGGGCAAGATATTTGTTCCACATTGACGGCCAACTCGTTTACAGTGTCAATGAGCTCAAGCATGGAAGCGCCTATATTGTTTCTGGCTCCCGTACCTTTGAATTTCGCACGAATTCAATTCTCAAGGAGAAACAGAGGAAAGAATTGCGAGAACTTGAACGACAACAAGGTGGTAGAGTAGCTAGCAAAATAGATGGTGAGTCGGCAAATCAGCTCGAATATATTTCTGCAAGAGGAGAGCTACCAGGTGAGGGGTCAAGGAGTGAGGCGAGAAAAGACGAGCATCCCCAGCGAGCTACTCAGCGGCTAAGGCAAACTAAACCGAACAAGTGCGAAATTTCTGACCAAGATCCTCCGGAAGATATCGCGAGAACGACAATCAGTGAGAATCAAGTTTTGGATCCGCAGGTGGAACAGGGTGACAGTTCAGTGAGCAAGAGTAATGAGGATGTGAGAACGGAGGAGCTGATCGGGGAAGCATCAGTTAAAGTTGTTAGGGCCAAGTCTGAGCTGAGCGCCTTGCCAAGTAAACGAAAGAAGAACGTGACTTTCGTTGACACGGGTCGTGGCTCATCGCCGGCAATCTATGCAAGTGATATTGATAAACAGAATACGATTGAGCGACGGGAACTTGGTTCTAGTGATACGACCTTGAAAACGAATGAAATTGGTATTCAGGTCAGTGACTCAATTGAGGGATTCCTCATTGACTTACCAATTCCAGTTCCCGCGAACGAGCCAAAGAAGGAGGGTAGATCTCGGTTTTTGAAGAAAGGCCAGGGAGCAAGAGCTCGTATGATTGGTAAAAATTCGGGCGTAAAGGCGAGCACAGGTGTGAGGACCGAAATTAGAAAGCCAAAGATCATTGCCATCAGGGAACGCCAATTATCGCGGTCAGAGATGGACGAGCTCAAGGATCTCGATCACGGTGATCATCATAGTGATCTCTCACTTGGCCAAGAATCGCTAGTGACGATCAAGCTCGAAGAGACAGTTGCTAGCCTGGAAAAGCGCACCTCATCAAAAGAAAATGATGAACGGATTTTGTCTGACGAGACAAAAGCCAAATCTGCTGCTCAAGGAGCTAGCTCAACGAGCGAGTTGGGTCTTAGAAATGACGATGACTTGGCACGTTGGCAATACCCTGGAGGACGTGAGGCTAGCGCTACTCCGACAGAGAGGCCTGTGAGCCAAAATGACGCCAATGAGATCATCCATGCCAGAGTCTCCACTCCAACACCATCCCTATCGACCCAAGGTGATAATACTAGTATGATCGTGTCCTGTGAAAGCTCAATAGGGTTGGAGATTGGCAATAGCCCATCGAGGGTTGCGAAAAGCGACCTACCTATGAGGAGGAATGTTCCAGTCAAGGGTAAACTATGTGATGGGTCGAATCTGCCGGCCAAGAACTTTAGACTAACTTGGGTCAATGGTTTCACCATCAACGATCAGTATCCCGAAAACAGCACCACCCTAAATGTGAGTGGTACCGACCTTAGTGAATCCAAAGATCAGAGTATGCTCTCACCAAGCTCAGCCCAAAGGGACCGACCGAATTTGTTCAGACCAAGTGAGCGGTTTTCTAACTGGGTTTGTCACTCGAAGAGGCACGACGAGTTGATTTATCCAGCGGGTAGCCTCGTTGTTCTATGGTCCAGGTGTAACCACGAGCAGCGCTACTACTCGAAACACACTAGTAACATTAGCACAATAACTCTAGCCTCTCTAGATCCAGATTTGGCCGCTAGTGCACAAGTCACCGATCCTGACGAGAAAATCGACACCTCGGTGCACCTATGGTCGCTAACAACTCTCGAAACTTTGCTCGTTATCGAGGACGAGAAGTTGTGTGGCCGCCTTATATACAGTCTACAGGTGAGAAACACCATAACCGACGGGTGCGAGATTCTAGTGGCGGCCAAGGACGAGAAACGACTCTGGATGCTTGACATTTGTGCTAAACTGAGTTCGACTGGTCAAGTCGAAACAGCCGAGATCGTGGCCACAAATCCCCCAAAGCAGACCAAGCAACCTCTAACAGATCGAACTGTGATGAAGGCAAACAAGCTGCTACAATCGAATCAGACTCCCCTATTAATTATACGAATGTCCAACGTTCAATCATCTGCGGTGCCCTCAGAGGATAAACTTGATGACGCAATTTTGAGTTTTGGACGGAGACATTTTCAAATCTGGCTCTCGGATCGGAAGCGGCAGAAGTTAACACAGACGCAACCCGCAGACAAGTACCCAAGTTTGTCGGACATGATTGCGCATGCTAACTGTCTAGTCCGAATGTCGCCGAAGGAATACCTGATTGGAGGCCAGAAAGGCGACCTCCTGTACCTCAGTGTGGACCGAATTTCAACTTCCGCCTCAAAAGTGCTCATTGGATCGGACTCGAATCGAAAGTATAGCATAAGCACTTCGTTTTTGTTGGGTGGGGAGCAAGACGAACGTGAGTCCTCAACTTTTCCAGGCACCCTGACGTCCATAACATGTCTAACGAGAATAACAGGGAGCGTGTTCATCAGCGGCGACTCTGCCTGTTCCATCAGATTTTGGAGGATTGAAAGACCGATCGCGACTAAGCATGACGGCACAGCTAGAAAGAGCTCCGATCAAGAGTTAGACAAGCGAGCAACCTGCCGGCAGCTGATTCACATCAACCTACCGCAAGATCTGGGATTTATATGCGCGATCAAATTGGCCAAGTATAACCGAAAACAGTCGATGGTCGATTTTTATGTAATCTCAACCAGCAACGCAATACTCTTTGGTTCAGTGAGACTCGATTCAGGTGCGGACTTATCTGGCGGGAAACTAATCGTTCCAAGCTCGGCATTGTCTGTCGTCTACGAGGGTCATGAGACTTCAGTGATGAACTTGATCTCTGACTGCTCGCCGCCAAAGGCTCAGAGATCAAAAGATCTGAGAGATGTTGCACTGAAGACAAGTTTAGATTATTTTACCTGCTCTCTCGATTGCAAGATATGTAAATGGAGCGGGCCGAATTTGGTTTGGAAATCAATACTGCCCTCCGCATGTGCCTCGCTTGCCATCCACCCGATGGGCTTTGTTCTTGCTGTAGGCTCAGCCGATGGAACCGTTTATATATTGGATAAAGTGAGCGGTTTGTTGATCTCATATTTCCCGCTAACCCCTGTCTGTATCAACTGTCTTACTTACACGCGCGACGGAACTCTACTCGCGGCTGGTTGCGCAAATGGGAGCATCTTCATATTGCCAGTTTATGAAACCGGCTTGAAGTATAAGAAGGTATCGATATTTCAAAGTCCTTATCCTGTGGTCAGTATCCAATTTAGCGTCGACAACCAATACATATTGACCTCTGTCACTCATGGCTCCTATCAGGAACTGATTTTGTGGGATCTGCCCAACTTTCGCTATATGCGCGACAATGTCAAGTTGGCCGCCGACAGAATCGAGTGGTTTGATTCAATTTGCAGCGGAAGTGAGGACGTACGCGCTATTTGGGAGAACTCGAATTTGGCAATTGATAGAGAGCGAAAGCAGAGATCAAAAGGAACTAAACGCAATGCTTTAGGCATCGCAAATCAGCCAGCAAGCACCAGAGGTACAATTGTAAACTTGAGTTGCCATAGACTGATACGCAGTCAACAGAAGCCCACCGAACAGCCCAATAAGGTTGATTTTGCGATTGCAAGCGACACTAGAGGCTACTTGCGTCTGTTTCAGTACCCATGTTATGACATCCAACAGGGCTTCTATGAAGTTAGAGTGAGCTCTTCCGCGGTCAACTGTTGCAGATTTTTGACCCAGTTCGACGAATCCTCAAACAAAGCCATCATGTTTGCCTCAACCTCTATCGACGGTTCTATTTGCTTGTGGACGCTGGACTAGATGTGACAGGAACTAAAACTTTAATAAACTATCACTATAGTTCGTCTCGATACGTGAGAAGGGCGACTGTTAGAGACCAGGAATGTTTGTCAATTACGGTTCCTTGTGATACGATAGCTTCTCTCCCTTCCTTGGTATGGCCGCGCTCGACCGCCTCTCGATGGACGAGCACGATAATCGCGTGGGCAAGTTTTCTTTAGGTAAATTGCATTCAGATCAGCCTTCAACTCGGCTGACGGTAACTGCTTGGTGGCCTCTCGAACAGCTCTCAACTTTGCCTGACGTTTGGTTAATCCTTGGCCTTCGAACTCCAACGCATCCGCATTCGGACCAGCACACAATATGCGACAACGAACACCTATCAGGTCCCCATCTTCGCTTTTAACATCGTAGCTCTCGAAAGTTATCCTCCCCTTTCCGGGATAAGTCTCATATAGGGTAGCGAGCAAATTCTTGGTTGGCAAACGTATCTCTTGATCGATGGACTCCTTCAGCATCGGATAGTAAACCGACCAAACTGCGTCGAGCGAGCAACCCGAGTCAAGATAAATCGCGCCAGCTACCGACTCGAATACGTCCCCGAGAAGCTTGACGATTTGATCGAAGCTAGTCATGTCGAGGAATTCCATGCTGGGATCCTCTTCGGCAGCAGCTCTGACCTTGGTAAGCTCATCGTAAAGTTCGTGACTGCAATGTTGGATGAACAGATCGTAAGTGTACTTTAGAGCAATTCGTGCGAAGCTGGAATTGTTGACCAAAGCTGATCGACTGGAGGTAAGTTGGCCTGGATCTGAGTTGGTGCTAGCTGAAATTAGCGTGTAGGTGACGAGAAAGTCCAAGATCGCGTCGCCAAGGAACTCGAGTCTTTCGTAGGATCTGGTGCATTTTTGGTAAGAGGAGGCGTGAGTGAAAGCTTGAACAAGGAACGACGGATCTTCAAACGTGTAGCCAAGAACTTCTTGAAATTTGACAAACTTTTTCTTGCTTGCTCTGTAAAATTCCTTAGTTAAGTCTGAATCGCCGTCAATCAGAGCTGACGGTGCCGGAGCAAAAACAACCGACTTTTGGTTTAAATAGTCGAATGTTGAATCTTTGAACACCCTCAACCCAAGCCACTCGATCGCTAGAACGGCCTCAAACTCACCACACGAGGACAAGAGAGAGCCAACTATTGATTCAAAAACGTCTGCCAGGTCCTTGGGTCGCATCCTATTATAGACCTTGGCCATAGCCTCCTCGTTGATGCGCTTGCCAAGAACAAAGGCAAAGTAATCCTTTGAGAATGGGCTTGTGATCGCGAATGAACCCAACTCGTTGAGTTTGGCCAGGTGAGTGAAGTACTCGTTACAGGTCAACCGCGATCTGGCTGAGGTGAGAAAACCCTCGCTGCCCTCCAAATTCTGGTGAAGGACAACGCTAATGACATATTTCAAGTAAGAGTCACCCAGGTGCTCCAATCTTTCGAGGTTATAGGATTCTTGAGCGCGACAGAGTGTTAGAGCTTCAAGCAGACTCCATTCGCGATCTATCCGCTTCATTGGTACAAAGTTTCTTCCGAAAGTGACCGGGGGAGCGATTGATCGATCCACTCGGGTATCTCGTTTTTGAAATTCGTCGTCAGCATTCAAGAATGTGGAGTCAGCTGTCATTTTGAGCTCAAAGTTCTCAAGCCAATCAATGAGTTTGTGCTCTAAAGGAGCAATATCTTCAATCAGTTGAATGAAGGCTGGGTGAAATTGCGCCCTACTTTCATCCGCGCAATCTGTTGCAACATAAGTTCTTCGCTCAAAGTTCATTCTTTTCAGGTCTGGAACTCTGTACTCGCTCATGTCCCAACGTTTCATGTGATCTCTATCGTCATTATCTAGATCAAGGCTCCTCTTTGAGACCATATCACGGTATTGGGGCGAAACTAGAAGACCATCATCACTGTACTCGGTATCGTCGGACTCCAGCGATTCGTCTGCCGATCCGACATCGCTATCATCTCCGCTTAGCTCGTCGATAGGTTCTTCCGTCTCTGGCTCCACCCCCACAGACTTGGACGCCTCTTTCTCGATTGTCTCTTCATCAGGATCTTTAGGTGACTCATCTCGGAGATTGGAGGGCGCGTAACGCCGATTTTGAGTGTCTGTGACGAACTTTTTGTCTAAGGTTGCAGCTGTAGAGGCCAGGTATAATCTATAAATTATTTCGGGCATGTTGAATGCTTGGAAAACGCACGAGGCATCGTCGTCAAAGTGTTCCAAGAATTGCTCCAAATAGAATACGCTATCTGTGCGATAATTTTTATCACGACGCTTAACCTCCTTTATCATGGCGAAGTCCTTTGAGAGATGAGCAACTTCGATTACTTTCTGGTTGAAGTTCCTTACAACACCTTGACCGTATTTGTAGTTAGCGGCGCTTAGAAAGGTAGTGTTCCGCATGTTGGGCACGAACGAGTGGGCATTCATATCGTCCCTGATTGCTCTAACCAGCATCAGCCTACCCTCATCCGTCGGATCTCGCCTGTTCGTGTTGTTCGAATAGAAGTATCTCAGCTTCACTATGTCGTTGACTTTCAGGTTTGTTCTCAATTCTGTGAATGATTTCTGCATCTTCAAGAAGTCGGGCCTGTCGTCGGGGTCCAATGGAACCATAAAAAACAAACAATGGTGCCTCAGCTCATCGTCGCGCTTTATGCCTCTAATTGAAAGACATCTCGTGAGAAACTTGTGGGTATAGTTGAGGTACTTGTGGAGCTCATCGCTCGATACGCTGAAACTATCGGTCACTAGAGCCCATCGTACACGGAATATTCCGTAATGGCTATGCAGTTTAGTTGGAACAAAGTCCATCTTGGTGGATGAGTCGATGATCATACCGTAAGTTGGAGTATGAAAAAACCTGCGGGTATCTTGGCGCGATGTTTCGGGATCGGGCTCAAAGATTAACTTGATGAGCTTGAGTTTACGACTCTCAGGTCCTCTAACTATCGTATTTAGCCGTCGCACTTTTGGTTCAAAGTAAACAATCTCCTTCTCGCCCTCAGTAACTCTTAGACCCTCTTGCCTTTTGGTGAGAGCTTCGAATTTTGGCTCCAAGTTGTGCGCAGATAAGAGATTGTCGACGTTCGTTCTGTTGACGCGAGTCGGAACTCCGAAGCTGTCAAGCTCTTTAGCCTCGTACAAGGCTCTGATCGCAGCAACTATTGCAGAATTATCAGCTAATCTCTCAGAGCTTTTGATGGCGCCAGTAATGCCTCCATTGATTGGGCAACCGGATGGCAGATAGAGGACTGTTTGAAAAGTTTCAGCTGTTGGTTCGAGAGATTCGTACTGGATACCGCTGGCGAATGGTGTATGCTTGGACAAGCGACTGCAGTACATATGTAGTATCACTCGGGCCGTCGATGCAGATATGAACACTAGCTTATCCTCAGTCTCAAAGAAATCTTCTCTGTCTAGAGGACTCGCAGGTGCATGAGTGATGCTTCTCACAGGCGCAGATCCCACATTCTTGCCCCTGAGTATTTCTTTGAGCGTAATTTCAAAATCGTTGAATTTGTTCAGCGTTTCAATCGTATCCAATACCTTTGGACATTCGCACAAAGAAACGAAAGATGACACCTTTTGTCGGGCTCGACCCCTTGATTGCACATATTCACGAAAGTTGTTAGGTGAATCGTAACGGATGACGGTCGAGCAGACAGGTAAATCGATTCCCTCCTCTAGAACGGAAGTTGTTATAATGACGTTGAGAACTTCGTTGCGGAAGTCCTCTAGCATCGCTGATTGCTCAGAGGTCTTCCTCTTCGTGATACACGAGTATTTAGATGACATTGTGGCGGCCAAACCAATAGCGTAGTTACACTTGATGAAATGATACTCGGGACAGACTGAGCTTAGTGTCTGAATCCACTGGTTTAAAGCAACCACTTCAAGTCGACTGCGTACGAATACAATGCAGTTGAAGCCTGCCTTATCGCTAGTGTCGTTCTTGATATTTTCGTACTCCTGTCTTAGTAAATCTAACAAAGCCATCGACTTTGGCCTAGTGTAGACGAAGAGTCCCTGTTTAGTTTCCGTGCTGAGAAGGTAGTGTAGAGTGGCCTGAATTTTCTTAAGAATGGCAGTGAAAATCATGTATGGATATCGAATGGATTCTGTCATAAAAGGACTCGTCAGATTCTTCTCAAGTGCCTCTACAAGCTTGAAGCAGATAGCCCCCAACGCCCACAGTCCGCATCGCTGTCGGATATTAGCAAGTCCGTCCAAAACTTTTGGAAAGCTTCCAGGCTTGATGGAGAAGCCCATGGAAGCCAATTTTAGTCGGTTGTGGAACGACAAAACCTTCTCTTGCTCTTGAGTCAACTGATGGGCCTTCCTCTTGAGCAACTTATTAACTTTCATCGTTTTCAGTGCATCATCCATCCTGTTTTTGAATTTCTTGAGCATTGAAATGAGCAAGTCGTTATCCTCGTTCAATTCGAAGCTCAAAAAGTCTTGCACGACCATGTTAGGACGCATATCCTGCACCAGGATGTCAGTTATGCAACGGCCCTCGATGATCTTCTCCAAATGCTGAATCTCGCTCTCTATACATTCACGGTCTTTAGGCATACTATTGATGAGGGAGGCGGTCAAACCAATTATTCTGGGCTTGAATTGGGTTGCCGGGCGGATGCTATAGAAGGATTGATAGTGTCTCAGGATTTGAGCGTAAGGGTGGCCAGACTCTTTGGTCTTGCTTGTCCGGCACGCGTGATGGAATTCGTCGAAGATCACAGCTGAAAATTGAAGCCAACTTAGACGATTAGTGCATACAGCAGACGAAAATATCTGAGGAGTCATGAACAGAATGTCGATATGCTCCAACTCTTGGTCCCATACTTGCTTGTCCCAATGATCTATATGTTCACCACAGTGCGCCGAGCGACCGCAAAATAGCTTAACGCGGTAACGGACTTGGCAGTTGATATATTGGGCCTGTTGCTTTATCAAGTCCTGAGTTGGCGCCATAAAGACTACCTTTCGGCCTTGTTGCACGAGCTCATCAATGCTGGGAGAGTTCAGGAACAAGACCGTGATGAAGGTCTTGCCTAAACCGGTCCCCAAGTATATGATCACATTCCTATTCAAGGCTTCGAGATACAACTCGGTTTGGTATCTTCTGGGCGTTAATTTTAAGCCATTCTTGAGATGGATTTGCTTGAGACGAACATTTATCAACGCGTCTTGTCCATCACCACCGGCACCTGTTTGATTTTCCGCGACCATGGTTTTCGCTCAGGAAGCAGGATGCTAGTTTTCTTCTTGGTAAGCTATTGAGAGTGGGTGGTCCTCGCCCCTATTTATGTACGTGCGACTAGGTTGTTTGTCGCCAGAAAAAAGTAAAAATAGATTATTCAATGCAATCGTCCAGACAATTGACTCGCCGTGGGTCTTGGGTGGGTTAAAATAAGGGATAACGATTTGTCACGGCAAGCTCACTACTCATCGTTGTCCTCTACATGTGGGGAACAGGATTGCTCGAAGCCAACTACCGCGATCGAGGTGACAATTCGGCATGCTATGCGTCATCCGATCAATGATTCTAGATGATTCTTAACCCTCAGCGGCAAGTGCGGGTCAGATTACACAAAAAGAGGCGCTATGGGCTTGGTTAATTTTACTTTCTTTGTCGGACAGTCGCGATATCACAGGAGGAACGTTCAACATGTGTGCGTAATTCTACTCGATTGAACGAGATTTGCAGTTCTGCAATGTGTAACCCATGCTTGCATTTGGTGAACCCTTGAACGTGGGCGGCGATAGATTCGGGTTAGGCCGCCTGCATCTAGGGCAAGAGAATCGGACGCTACCACGCCTAAGGCCGGGAGGTCACTGATCGGCGACATTCGGAGTAGTGTCACGTATTTTGAACCTCTCTCCCTCTACATCTTGAACACCTCCACCCGGCACAAACTCCTCCTAATCTTGAGCTTTTATTTTGTCTAGACGATTCTACAGACTTTTAGGTGACGGCTCCGCAGAGCCTGATCCTAGTTTATGAAAATCTCGCCATGGTTTCTTGCTTTGTATATTCTCGTCGTGAATAGATAGAGAGAATTCGACACTCACATCAGCTGTTCCATTGGCCGATGGCACTCATCGCTCGCTGAGAGCTTGAACGGACTGGGAGCGATGAAAATGCATTCCTGGATAACAAGCCCGAGAAAACAACAAACGAGATAAAATTTAGAAACTTGGATACATTGCGCTCAAGTCTCGAGATGTTTGAGGCAACCGACCTACCTGTCATCGGTCTGGACGCGCCATTAAGCTATTTTCATTTTTTTCGTGAGAATTTATGCACAATTTTACATCGATTGATCAAGCTGCAATGAGCTCGTCAGTTGAATCCACGGTGAAGTCTTCACCCGAGTTGCATTTCTCTCCAACTCCAACTTCGATTCTTGCTCGCCTCTTCCACCGCTTAGGGCCCATTTGCATCCCAGGTGAGCTGCTCGACGGCCGAGTCGCGCTCATTGTGCCTTTTGCGAGCCACTAGCCGACAGGCTCGGCTGCCACCACACTAATCGCTCGGCAAGCAGCCCAATCAGATGTTATCAAGATCCCTCCTTCGCTCTACCAGAGAGCCAGGCAAAATTTGCTCACAAGTAGAACATCTGTCGGGTTGCGAAAAGTTATAATTGTTCGTATTGTTGGTGTCTATTTAATTCGTTTTGTCCAAATGTCGAACATAGAACTTGGCTGCCTCAGACAGGAGCACCCAGACAGAGGCACTCTCAGGGCTAGAGAGGCGCAGAGACTTGAAGCCGTGAGGTTGCCGGCCCGCCCACCGCCAGCTCCTTGCCGCTGTCTGATGGCCGAGCGTCGGTAGACTACAAAGATCAGCGGATCGGCTACGAGCAGAGAACGCGCCGGCCCATGCAGGTATTTCCAGCTCGGCGCGCACCTGGACACTCGAACAGCCCCGGCGGCACCGACTTGCTCGCTAGCTCCCCCCTCCAGACGTCGTCCGCATTCGTGAGCCTCTGCTCGAGGTATAACAGCTTGCGCGCCGCCCACCTACCTGCACTGATTGCGCCATCCATGTAAGTGGACCTCTTGGTGGCCGTCTCAGTGCACGCGCGGTGGATCCGGCCGAGGGGTTCTCTCAGGCTGGCGCCGTACTTGGAGAGGGTGTCGACCGGGTTGGCGCTCGTGCAGCAACCGCCAGAGTACTGCTCGGCCATCCAGTCGGCCCGCTAGACTCGCTCGAAGTTCAGGTGCAACCCTGCAGCAAACCTCCGACTCGGGTAGGTTTCGCATCTCGAACCAACCGCGCGCGCCCACAAACCCAGTGATGGCCGGATCACCCGAGAGCGCTGTTTTGCTTAGACCATCTCGAAGTTGCTCTTCGAATAGCCAGTATCCATCGTGCACTCAACCAAGAGGGTTTCCAACTTCAGCTGAACAGTCGAGTTCTAAACAAAATCCTGGGTCAGTCCCGCCTAAGATCCACCCAAATCGACCAAAAACTTTCCATTCTCGGGAGTCTTTGTGGCCTCCTACCGCCAACTGTATTCCTAGCCTTTAGAACTAGCGAGTTTAGTTGTTGGGCAAGCAATCCGCTGCGCTCAATCCTGAAAGAGGAGCCGCAAACCGTGCAAGGCACACAGATCACTCTCGACTTCCGTTCCAGCAACCCTTTGGTCTCTGCCGGCCGGTGGAAAGTCCAAGGAACGTTGAGCTCGGCGGGCGAGCGGACAGCGACCTTGCCAGCTTGAGTGAGGCCTAATGAGGTTGATCGAGGGCCGCCGGTTGCTGGGGTGGCAAAGTTAGCACGCAAACCGAAAATATTGACGCCACCCAAAACCAAACCAAAATGTCACAGTCTGCAACAAGTGGCTAGTTTGTGCCAAAATTTGGGAGGGTTTCGCGAGTGTGTGGCGTCTTGGAGGCTAGGTCTGGCCGGCGGGGAAGGCGCAGTCCAAGTAAGCGCCAAGCTCCAATGGTCTTCCCATAGTTTAAATCTGATCAAATCGATGTGAACTTGAGAATTCGATTTTTGGGGAGGGGCCAACAGCGCATTGATGCAGATCCGTTTCGCGAATCTTAGATGCATTTCGGTTTCTCATGGAATCTGGGATGATAAACTGTCAAGGGTTAAACTTGTTTGAAAAACTTCACCCATGCGACCAAAAACTCAAGATTGTGCAATTGTTTCATCCGAAGGTAGATAGCAGAGCTTTGATAGCGAACTAAACTCATACGCTAACATCTTTCTCGGATTTATGAAGCCAGCCGGATATTGAAGTTCGTCTCCACGATCTCACTCATATTCTACCTGAATGAGCCCCCTCTGTTAGTACAAAATAAGTGTAATCGCCAGTCAGGGCAACACAGACGCTCGCCAAAATTGCAGCCATGATTGCTTGCTAGCTAACCTGGTTGCAATCTTCAATAACCAATATGAATCGGAAAGCCTCAATTGCCTATCTCCGCTCGAAGGGTGTGCCAATCTGAAGTTTCGAGTTTGTTTCTGTCTTCTCGAGGACAACCGAATAGGACAACCTCGATGTCCTTGCTCATTCTGAAAGTTTCAGCAAATTCACCTGGAGGAAGTCTATCAGCTTCTAAGTCAGGCAGACAATGGACTTAAAACTTGAACAACCCAACCTCAAGACAAAGCTTTGTGTCATAATCTGGATCTGGCATTATCTAGATTGTATAAACAGGAGCTGGTAGTATGTACCAAACGACAAAAATAAATATGCATCAGAGTTGCAGATTTGGCGCTTCTCGATGAATACGGGTGACTCGTTTGTTTGGTCATCTGGAAGACATGGGTGCTCGTGGACACTTTAGGTCGATTTAGAAGTCGCAGAGAGCAAACTTAGCGTGTAGCACTGATACCTTTCGCGAGACCGGACTTCGTCTCACTTCTTCGCTGTCGAGTCTCAATGCTGAATCAAACTGCAATTTAGTCTAGAGCACCATACAGTCGAATAGAGTAGACGAAAATTTGTCCGAGCTGGTTGCTCATAACTGGCTCATTCCTGCTCTTGGAGGCAAACTTCTAACTATCAGAAGATGCGATCTTTTTGTTCGCACCTCTCGACTTTCAATTTTCGATTCCTTGACGAGAATCGCGATTGTGATCCACTTCCTTGGTATGTACTCAAGACTATAACAAAATAAATGGATTTCTATGACGAGGTAGGTGTGTCAATCACCGCCGACGATAACTCATACGATGTGCCTCGACAAGGGTTTTATATCTATGCTATATTTGCTCTGGACTGAGCCCCTGAAACACTACAGGTTCTTTCTCACTAGAGAATGTGGGGTGAGTGAACAATTTCATGAGTGAATAAGCTAGTATCTGCATAATGTGCTAATCTATCAGCAAATAGCAACCGATTGGACAAGTGAGAGCTTTGATTCTACTTGTTTTCGAGTCCTTACAGTCGCCCGTATTCGATCGAGCAGCAAAGTCGGATAAATCTCCTCTTTCGATTTGATCTATTTTCGAGTCCATTCAGCCATTGATTCATGTCCATACCTGGCATGAAATGAATCAAGACAGCTGGACTGCTAGCACAGGATGCGGCCAATTTGCGAGCCTGCGACTTGCGAGTTGCGACATTGTCAACAGATCGAACTTCGAAGCCACACGAACGACCGAGACGGATGTGTGGTCTTGCAAATAAAATGAAACAAAAACAGTTTTCGGATCTGTTTTGTTTGTTCTCCACAACTAAAAGTAAATAAGATAAATAAAAAATATTTAAATGAAAATGCTGATTGAAAAGCTATCAGCAATCGAAGAAAACGCACATCTTCGAGCCCAAGTAGCATCAGTAGCATTTGGAATTTCTGGTGTCTTACAGTCGGTCTAAAGGCGTAACAAATCTTGTGTGTGCAAAAACGTGAAAATCTTGGTCAAAGCTCGTCACCTCTGTCCGAAATTGTCAAGAGTGAATCAAGCAAAACATTGGAATCTACCGGTTTCGCGTCTCGTCTCTATTAAGTTCGAGATGCACTCCCTAACCGATTATATCTATGGGGAGCTACGCCGCGGTTATGTCCTGGAAAACGATGAACAGCGATACACGGAGAGACGTCAGAAGTTCTATACCTTCCTCAAGGTGCCTATTGAGTTCGAAAAGTTCATGTTCCAAGCGTATTTCCAAATTGTGGACACCTTCCTCTTTGTATTTACCTTGTTACCAGTCCGGTTTCTGCTCTCCTGCTGGTTCCTGATCTCCAGATCATTGAACCAATTTTTATCTAGATTCTTCCTACATCAAAGACATCCGAGGTTCAGTGGCGATCATCTACTCCACAATCACAACAGTTTATTGCAACCGGCCGAGGTATGCGATCTACTTCGCGGTCTGATATTAATAAGTGCAACAGTTTTGATTAGTTATGTAGACACTTCAATTCTCTACCACAATATCAAGAGTCAGTCAGTTATAAAGTTATACATATTCTTCAATATGCTCGAAGTTTTTGACAAACTCATGTCCACCTTTGGATGTGATATATTGGATGCTCTCTTTTGGACCGCAACCGAGCCCGTTCATCAGCATGACAGAAACAAGCAGAGGTTTGGTATCCTATCCCACCTCTTCGCGGCCATCTTGTATGTCCTAATGCACAGTCTTTTAGTTTTGCTTCAGGCAACAACTCTCAATGTGGCTTTAAATTCTAAAAATAAGGCTCTATTAACCATTATGATGTCGAATAATTTCGTCGAGCTCAAGGGTATGGTATTTAAGAAGTTCGAGAAAAACAATCTGTTTCACATGTCATGTAGCGATGTTCGCGAGAGGCACCATTTTCTCATACTACTCATAATTGTCATGCTGCAGACACTAAAAGAGTACAATTGGAACGAGGAGCAATTCTACGTACTCCTACCGGACTGCATCTTGATCCTAATCTCAGAAGTTGTGGTCGATTGGTTCAAGCATGCTTTCGTGACCAGATTCAACGAAATCTCAAGCGAAGTATACCGAGAGTACACCATCACTTTGGCTTATGATTTAACCAGCAGCAAGCTTAAGAAAGCCTACGCCGATCATTCTGATTTGATATCGCGTCGGATGGGTTTTATACCGATTCCGCTTGCCGTGCTTGTGATAAGAGTCTTTGCCGGTTCGCTAACAATAAACTGGTGGCAAGGCTACCTTTGCCTGTTGCTCGGCTACCTTTGCCTGCTCACATTCAAGATAGCCATCAACATAGTGTTATTGGGAACCTCGTGTGGAATCATAGAGGAACAGCGCGGCTTTGAGCAACTGGAGAAGGCGCGGATGCCTCCAAGGCAGTGCGCTAGCTTACCATCTAGTCGACATGCTAGTACGGAGAATGTACCGAATCTGCTGCACTGTCTATCCCAAAATCACGCCAAAAGCACACCGCAATCACCACGAACCAGTTTGTCAGATATAACCATACAAGCCCAAGCCATGCAAGAGAACCTAGAGCAAAGTTTCATCTTCTCAGACTCAACTGTTTCACTCACAAGCCTCAAGATCCGGCCATCGAGATCGCCCCTCAAACCGCCAGCAACTAGTCTACGCTAGTCAATAAACATCCTCCTGCCGCGTGGATGGTAAAACTTGTCACTAGGTCATACGAGTATCATCAAGCCAGCCCAGGCCGCCAGTTTGAGCTGCCCGCGACGGCTTCAAGTTTCGTTGCACAATTTACTTTTTAAAAGCGAACACTTTGAAGATGATGGGACACAACAAGTTTCTCTTCCTGGTTGCACTTGAATGGGAAAGGTACGACTCATCGCAGCTTAGCAGGTAGCGAGAGCTAGAGATAAGTGGCATAAGTTCCGACTAGTCGGGCGGGCAAGGTGAGCTCGTGCAAGTATTCCTAAAAAGCAAATATCGCATGCAGGCCCGTTACTCATTTCCAACAATGTTGATCCACTGCAGAAGGTTACTTAACGATTAACGGTGCTCTGCTGGTTGAAAAATTTGATTAGAACTCGGCCGCAGTCTCGTTCAAGGTGTTGCCTAGCTCGAGCGCTCGCTTACTTCTGGTTCTGCGCGAGATGATCCATCCAGCCATGTTCGTACTCTGGCCGATCCCGGTTCACCAGCCCTCCAGTCGCTACCTTTGAACGTAGCTGTCGTTTTCGCGCAAGCTCCACATCAAACGCAACCAGACCAGTCGAGTCTGCTGGCTCTAGGGCGACAACAAGTTGTGGGCAGACATTTGCTGATGTTCGGATTTCAAGTGTAACTCTATTGTTTGGTGCGCCTACGAGAGCTCGAACACTAGACTATGGAGGGCGCGCAGCTAGTAGATCTATGTCAAGCCGATTGGTTGGCAATGATTGTCCGTCCTTGTAATCTAAAATTAGATTCCGCTTGCAGGCTCGCGAGCCAACAAGTGCTGGTATCCACTCGAAAAATCCTTGCACTTGCCCGGCCAAATGTTTATACTCGCGAGCGGCCGCCTGTTCAGAGCCGGCGAACGTGCGCTGCCGGAGTTGGTGCGCAGCCATCGGCGCCTGTGTTGTGTGGCGCCAGACAAGACGGAAGTGATCCGTTATCGGCACAATGATTTGCGCCACCCGACTATAAGGCTGCCAACATAACCTTGATTCCCGTTTGGCACTAGTAATGGTGCTAGAGTGACCTTGAAACGCCTTTCAATGTTGAGCGAGGCGGCATAGCTCGCTGAGCCCGTTGGGCGCTGGCACAAGCGCGCACGCTCGCTCGCCCGCGCGCCCGCTCACGAACTTGTTTCAGTCTGCAAACCAACGGTTTACCTCCCACAACAATCCACTAAGCTTGCTTCCTAGACAGTGAAACGGCTGCGCGGCCAAGCCCACTAGTGGAGGGGCTGGCGCGCATAACCGACATTGGCTTACGCGATCCAAGCTAACTGTGAATATATATGTATGTAAGCGCGCTGCCCCCCCCCCAAGCTCGCGCCCCCACTCAACCACGACAAGCCAAACATTCTGATCTAGCGCCAGAGCTCGAGTGTGTTACTATTATTACCGTTAGCGGTAGTGAGCGGCTAGAACTTAGCTCAAGGTCGACGGCCTGGAAATTAGGCGGCTTGTCAATGAAAATCAGGGTCACCAAACTGAGAGAAAAAGAAAGGCTCTGCTGAATTCCCTTTCCTACTTTCTACTCTGCCAACCTCATTGGCGGGAGGGCGAAACGAGGCCGAGTTTGCCCAAACGGAGCCTACACGCCAAGCGGCTAGGGTTTAAACTTAGGCCACAACAGCCTTTGGATGTAGGAAGAGGCCAAGCAACAGGCTTTGGTGCAAGCTAGCTGGCTGAGTCTTACTCAACTTATGAGGGGGGAAATCGGGCGATAGCTTGTTGCTTAGACACGCAATACTTTCGCTCCCTAGCTTCCTGTTCTACTATCATTCCGACACTAGATTGTTGCGGCTCTTGTCGTCGCGGTCGCGTATGATGTTGTTAAAGTCACTGCCGGCGCTTATATTGTTGCCCGCTGTTGTATCAACTGACAACGACAAGATTTAGATCCATCCTCAGTGCCTCCATTATCCATTCATCCAATTTTAAGCCGCCAATTGCAACCTAGTAAAGTTGGAAAACTTGGCGATGGTAGTTTTGTTGGCGCCACGCGTTCGGCTAAACAATCGGCAGGTGAGCAAGGTGGCGGAGGGAGGTTGTTCTCTTCGCCAACTCAACAATAGAGTTAGACAGACTTTCGGTCAATTTACAGACAGCAAGCACTGATTGATTTGATCAGAGGAACCGGAAGGCTGCAAGACAGTTTCTATCATTGTGGATCAGAGGAAGGAAGCATCATGAGTTGGAATAGCCAAGCGAGGCAGTGATGAGTATCATTTGATCTAATAAGAATTAGTCACAGTTAATATACTTAGACGAAGATGTAATAATCAATATTCAACAAGTGAAACCATAACAAGAACCAAAACAACTACTACTACAACAGCATTAACCTAGCCAACCAACTCAAGTCATTAACAAACTGCCCAAACAGAGCCTGCCAAGCAAAGTTCAGGTTGAAGATTGTAAACTAAGTCTGCAATCTGAACTTATCAATCAGTGAGTGATATCTCAATTCTCTCAATCTGCTCTATTGAACAGTGCGGAATCTCGATTCAACCTAAAGCCTTCAACTTGACCCCGAATCAGAACCAGGACACCCAGAGCCAGTGAAGACGTCCGCAAGCGAGACAAGACGGCGCGAGAAACTCATTGGCCAGGCTGAAGCAGTTGGACATCCGATTGCCTCACCAGCAGGTCCAGCGATCGGAATGATCAACTTATCGAAAGATATCCAGGCGGCCAACAGTAACGTCCTCTGCACTAGGAAACAACGCGAGTTTATTCCGGACTCAAGAAAGGATGATACTTATTGGGATAGGAGGAGGAAGAACAATGAGGCTGCAAAGAGGTCGCGCGAGAAACGACGCATCTCGGATCTCTTGCTCGAGACACGAGTTCTTGAATTGACTCGTGAGAATGCACTGCTTCATGCCGAGCTATATGCAATAAAGGAAGAGTTTGGACTTCCACCTGGCCAACACTTTATCAATCCTGATTCTATACCTATGCAGATTCCCGACCTGACCTGTCGAGCGCGCAGAGCTTCCGTCCGTTCGCTCGTAGGCGCTGAGACAACAAGTGAAACTGGCTCAACCTCATCTTCAATCATATCAACTTCATCCTCGACATCATCTTTGTTAAATTCTATTTCTGCTGTTGCGGCTGCTTGCCAGGCAGCTGCCTGTCATGGCACCACAAGTACGAGCAAGAGTGGCCTCATGAGCCACCAGTCCAACAAGCACCAAGATCAGGCGCACCAAATGCCTCAGCCGGCGCAACAAACGTCTACCCCATCAGCTCCACACTTAACGACCTCTGCTAATCAAAACCACCTAAACACAAGCAACCAGCACCAGCCTACGCCACTAGCAGCCCATCAGATTCAACCGCCGCCTCATCTCCATCATTTAACCGGCTTAGTAGCGCATCACAACCAACATCAATCTGATAGGTCATCCAACCACAAGGACCAAGTCCAAGTCCAAGATCAAGAACTACGTGAGGTGGCTTCAAATTCGTCCAGCTGCCTGCCGTTGAAGTTACGCCACAAATACAGACACAATACTAGCTCTCTATACTGCTAGCTAGTCAAGTCCGTCTTGTAAATAGAGTCATGCTCTTTGAATCAACTTTTTTAAAGGTTGTATATGATTGATTGGATTCGTTAGCCTCAAACGTATACTATGAAATAAAGTTTACATTGTTTTTTGGTAGTTGAATGTTCTTAGCTTGTGCTTAGCCTAAATTAGGATTTTTGTCATCTGGAGAATTCATCTCGAGACATTTATTAGTATTCTATTACTTGTGAGATGCGGCCTTCCTCTGTTGGACAAGCACGCTCGATAATTCATCACGCTTCTTCTTGGCTCGCAAATGGGTGCCCAGCCTTTTCTTCAAAAATTTGAGGGCTCGCTTATCGCGGGATACTCGCAACAATTCCATCGTTCTCTTCTCATATGGGGCAAAGCCGCAAACCTCTTGGACGAGACTTCTGACAAATTTAGTGTGAGGTGTCTTCCTCTGTAGATTGAAGGGCAAGTGAGTGAATGATTAGGCGGGGTGTTGGATAGGCAAGAGATGTATTGACGAAAGACTTTCTATACTTACACCCTTGAGCTGTGAGGGTCTGGGTTTCTTCCTCTCGTTTTTGGTCACCTTGTGTCCCTTATTGAGGCCGACGGCTATCTCGTAACGAGCTCGCTTAACCTTGGGGGCCATTATTATTAAATTATTTGGGTAATAGAATTAATCTTGCATAAATAGGACAAGAACTAATGATGTTCCAAGATCGATGGATGCAGCTGACGAGTGGAGTTTCCACGCTATAAGGATGACTAGAGCGATTACATTCGACAGCGCGAGCATGGGTCTCAGCTATGCGCAGGCGTAGAGAAGCGAGCGCCAAACTTCAAACTGCCGTGAGCGAGCGGCTGTGCCTTTGTTCTACGTGCGTACCAAGCAACCAAGTTCAACAACAACAAAAAGAACGAAGATTGAGCCCTTCTTCATTCGTTCGTTTTCTCCAAAATTCGAATTCATTGTGCGCTGAACATCCTTGTGACGTTCGATACTTTTATTACAATTATAACAATCATATTGTTGAAGGATATTTAGTATCAATCTATCAAAATGAATAAGAAAAGTGTATATACATGCGAAACTTGTAGCGCCCTGTTCCTATGTTTGAAGTACTTCCAAGAACATAGGAAAATGCACGCCATCCAGGAAGGCCGGACAATATTTCCGTGCACCCACTGCCAAACAGTGCACACCTCAGAGCATGAGAGCCATCTTCATTCAATCAGCCACAAGAATGAGCCCTATCACAGTTGTAAAGTCTGCCAGGAGATGTTGGGTATTAGCGAGGAGGAGGTACTCGGAACGCGACGATCCATAGGCACTGCCACCGACTTCCAACCGACTTTCAACTTATCACTTGACATAGTCACCGGTCATACCGACAAAGACAACCCCAATGTAGACGAAGAAGAGGACGATGATGATGAAGAGGACGATGACGAAGATGATGAGGATGATAACGATGACGACGACGAGAACGAAGATGATGAGGATGATGATGAAGAGGATGAGGACGTGTTAGACAACACTCAGCATGTGACCAATATCATTTATGTAACTAATCAAACAATTAATCATACAACAACGTCACAACAGAAACCATCTCGCCCTTCCCGATCCACCGGTAAAGGGAAGGGCAATAGAAAAGCTAGGCTAACAAGCGATGATATAAGGAGAAAATTTTCCTGCTGTCATTGCGGCAAATCCTTCAAGACAAAATCCCACTTGCAACGCCACATTCTTACACATACAGGGGAAAAACCTTACCATTGCAATCGGTGCGATTGTAGATTTAATCAAAGTTCGTCTCTGAGAAATCATGTTATTGCTATCCATACCAAAGAGTACCCTCACACTTGCAACAATTGTAGCAAGGGATTCCTAATGCCAGCAGTACTACAGAAACACCTACAGACTTCAGAGTGTGGTAAGAGTAATCAAGTTGTGGAGGGCTTATAACATATACAAGTTGGCCAAACAAGAACCAGCTCTGTGTCAGGGCGCGGGTACTGTCCTGCCCTCCCCTTTGGATTGGATCTGTCCAATCCAGTATAAATGAGCTAGTGCTCAAAAATAAATTTAAGGTATATAAAAATAGAAAGTGTTTTCTAGCGGCAAGAGCTCCCAGTGTGAACGTGTTACACGAGTTCATAAATCTAAACATTTTAATATAAATTCATCAATTCTTCTACAATTGAAGTTCAAACATAACACTGTTGACTATTATTCAAAGCTGGTGGTGGCACGACACCTCCTGGACCAGCGAGAGTTGAAAGACCTTCGTTGAAATCGGCATCTATCTGTCTGGCAGCTTGTCTACCCTCGTTAATAGCATGCACCACTAACGATTGACCGCGGCGACAATCTCCAGCCGAGTAGACTTTGTCTATGCTAGTCTTATATGTTCCAGGCTTAGTTTGGATATTCGATCTAGAATCCAAGTCCAGGTTAAGTTGTTGGGCGAGATAGTTTTCGGTTCCAAGGAATCCCATTGCAATGAGAACCAAATCGCACTCGTAAAATCGTTCACTTCCAGCAATTTCTCGCATCTTGAAAGCCCCATTCTCATCCTTGTACCACTCGATTTGAACTGTCTCTACACCGCATACATTGCCCATACCATCATCTACAAATTTCTTGCTACTGACACAGAACTTTCTCGGATCTTCGCCGTCCGTTATTTTGACCTCCTCGTATCCGTAATCAGTTCGAAGAACCTTAGGCCATTGAGGCCAAGGGTTATCGTTGGCACGCGTTGCTGGAGGTTTGGGCAAAATTTCGAAAGATGTTATGCTTCTGGCGCCTTGGCGCAGCGATGTACCAATGCAATCGCAACCGGTATCTCCGCCCCCGATTACAACAACCCTCTTCCCATGTGCGCTTATTGTCGGCTTTGGATCTCTTGCAGAGCCTTGCATCATTTGCTGCTTCTGCCAAGTCTCGAGAAAAGTCATGGCATAATAGATCCCATTCAAGGACCTTCCCGGTATGTTGAGATCCCTCGGCCAAGTGGCGCCTGTTGCGATGCAGATTGCATCGTAGCTGTCATAAAGGTCTTTGGCGCTGAGGTTTTGGCCAACGTTGACTCCAGTCTTGAACGTTATCCCCTCCTCAATCATCAAGTCAATCCTCCTCTGGACCACTTGCTTGGATAATTTCATGCTGGGTATACCGTATTGCAGGAGGCCCCCAACTCGGTCATTGCGTTCGAGAACAGTCACCAGGTGGCCGGCCTTGTTAAGCTGGGCGGCGCAAGCTAAACCAGCCGGTCCAGAGCCGACAACTGCGACTCTCTTGCCGGTCCTGAACTTGGGCGGTTGTGCCCTAATCCAGCCGCGCTCAAAGGCCACCTCGATGATTGAGACCTCGATAGTTTTGATTGCCACAGGAGATTCGTTTATGCCAAGCACGCAGGCGCCTTCGCATGGAGCTGGACAAACGCGGCCGGTGAACTCGGGAAAGTTGTTGGTCTGAAGGAGTTGGAGGATTGCCTGCTGCCAGTCGTCCTTGTGCACGAGATCATTCCATTTTGGTATGATGTTTCCGAGCGGGCATCCGTAGGAAGTCTGGCAAAGTGGAACTCCGCAGTCCATGCAACGAGTGGCCTGGACTCTAACGTTATCCCTTATAAGCTTTTGATCAAAAATTTCATCCCAATCAGACATGCGTTGCCTCGGCTCACGATAGTAACCCTTGATTCGTTTGTACTTCATGAAACCGCGCACCTTATCGAGTCCACCCTTGACCGAGTCCTCAATGTCTTTGACCTCGGCGGCCGTTGGTTTTGGCTTGTTCGCCGACGCTAATGCGCCCTCACCACCATTCGCGTGACCGTTTGTTATGGCGCCATGATTGAGAGCGTTCTCTTCACTCGCACTCTCAGCTAACCGCTTTTGCTCCTCCTTCTCCTCTTTAATCTGACGCAAGGCTCGTTGAAACTCCTTGGGGAAGACTTTCGTGAAGAGCGAGCGCACGGTTTGCCAATCTTGAAGGATCTCGAGTGCTCTGGTGGATCCCGTGTCGAGAGCGAACTCCTCGATTAACTTGTACAAGGATTCGAATTCACTTTCATCGGTTATCTGCATCAGATCAACAGTGGCGTCATTGCATAAGTCCGCTAGTTGATGCGACGTATCATAAACGTAGGCGATGCCGCCCGACATGCCGGCAGCAAAATTCCTTCCAGTCGGCCCCAAGATGAGCGCCAAACCTCCAGTCATATACTCGCAACCATGATCTCCAATTCCCTCTACCACTGCTGTTGCGCCCGAGTTGCGGACACAAAACCTCTCCGATGCTATGCCTCTGAAGAAGGCTTTGCCCGAGGTGGCCCCGTACAGGCAGACGTTGCCAACGATGATGTTGTTCTCTGATCTAAACTCAACTGGCGCGTCCTTTGGCGGATAAACCACCACCTTTCCGCCTGACAAACCCTTGGCGACATAGTCGTTAGCGTCGCCCTCCAAATAGGCAGTCACACCAACCGGCAAGAATGCGCAAAAGCTCTGGCCTGCAGTGCCCCGTAGATGAATGTTTATCAGATTATCCGAGCCAAGACCAGCCTCGCCGTGCCTCTTGGCAATGTAATAGCTGAGAGTGGAACCAAAGGCTCTATCTGTATTACAAATCTTCATGCTTATCGAGATTGGCCTCTTGTTTTCTGGGTTGTCGATGATTGACTGGGCCTCTCTGATTAGTTGATTGTCCAAACGTTTCTCTAGCTGATAGTCTTGCTTCACACTTCCGCCCAGTATGTTTGTGCCGGGTCGGAGGTCCAGCGCGTTGCATAGGATGGCATCAAAGTTCAAGTAGGCTACCTTGGGATTCGTTGGATCCGGACTGAACCGCAACAAGTCGGTACGACCGATAATGTCTTGCAACCGACGGCAGCCGAGCTTCGATAGTTCTAGCCTGATGTCTTCAGCCAAAAGAAATAGATAGTTGATGACGTGCTCAGGTTTTCCCTCAAACTTCTTCCTCAAGACAGGATCTTGCGTTGCGATGCCCACAGGACAGGTATTTAGATGACACTTTCGCATCATAATACAGCCAAGAGTAATAAGGGGCGCAGTGGAGAATCCGAACTCGTCCGCGCCCAACATTGCTCCTATGAGCACGTCAAAAGCCGTCCTCAGCTGCCCGTCGACCTGCAATATAACTCGCGATCTTAAATCGTTCGCCACGAGAACCTGATGGGTCTCAGACAGGCCCAGTTCCCAGGGAAGGCCGGCGTTCTTGATGCCCGTCCATGAGCTAGCGCCGGTGCCACCATCATGGCCAGATATAACAATATGCTCGGCCTTTCCCTTTGCCACTCCCGCAGCGACAATTCCAACTCCAATCTCAGACACTAGCTTAACAGAGATTCGAGCATTCGGGTTGGCGCTCTTCAAATCATACATCAGCTCAGCTATGTCCTCAATGGAATAAATGTCATGATGAGGTGGTGGACTGATGAGCCCAACGCCGGGTATCGAGTGGCGTGTCTTGGCGATTTCCTTGCTCACCTTGTGGCCGGGCAACTCGCCGCCCTCTCCAGGTTTAGCGCCTTGCGCAATCTTGATCTGAAGCTCATCAGAATTTGCAACATAAGCGGCGGTTACTCCAAACCTGCCCGAGGCGATTTGCTTGATTGCAGAGCGCCGATTGTTCTCCTTGTCCTTGACCTCCCAACGGTCCGCATCCTCGCCTCCCTCGCCGGTGTTCGACCGGCCTCCAATTCTGTTCATAGCAACAGCAAGAGTTTGATGGGCCTCGATAGAGATTGAACCGAAACTCATGGCACCAGTACAAAAGCGCTTGACTATTTCCTTTGCCTCCTCAACCTCCTCGAGGGGCACGGGCTTGTCCGCGTATTTGAACTCGGTTTGACCCCTTAGGGTGCATTTCTTTAGCATGGCTACGGTTGCATTGGAGAAATTCCTGTACGAGCTCATCGTTTTAGTTTTGGCTGCATCCTGTAGGTTTGCTATGGCCTCAGGGTCGTTGATATGTTTCTCACCACCCGAACGCCAGTGATAGAAGCCAGGATCGCGCAGAACGAAATTATCGCTAGTCTTGTCTAGCTTATACGTCTGGCTATGCCTGTTGATGGCCTCCGAGGCTAAAACATCGAAGTTTGAGCCTCCAATTCTCGATGCTGTGCTCTTGAAACATTTATCAATCACATCCTGACTCAATCCAACTGCCTCGAAGATTTGGGCGCCCTTGTAGCTCTGCAAGGTTGAGATGCCCATCTTTGCCATGACCTTGGAGATACCTCGTTCCATTGCGGCCACGTAGTTGGTGAATATTTGCTCGTCGCTCAGGCTTAACTTTGCCTCGGCCCTCAAAGCAGCCAGTGTTTCAAAGACAAGATAGGGACAGATAGCGTCGGCTCCATACCCAAGCAGGACGCAAACGTGATGAACCTCGCGAGCCTCGCCCGTCTCGACGACCAAGCCAACCTTCATCCTTTGGCGCTTCTCAATGAGATGGTGATGAACTGCGCCAAGCGAGAGAAGTGAGCTGATTGGAACTCTTTGCTCGCCGGCGAGCCGATCTGAGAGCACCACAAGAGTGTAACCTGTCTTCGCTGCAACCGTCGCCTCCTGGCAGATCCTATCTAATGCCTTCACGAGTCCGCCTTTGCCATCCTGAGGTGGAAATGTGCAGTCAATCACCTTTGTTTGCCAGCCTCTGAATCTGGTCTCTTTGATAACTTTCAAGTCTGAGATCGATAGAATTGGCTGCTCGAGCCACAAGCGATTGCATTGTTCTGCGCTAGCTTCGAGAATGTTATATTCTGGCCCGATCGGACAATTGAGTGACATTATTATCTTCTCTCTGAAGGGATCGATTGGCGGGTTTGTTATTTGTGCAAAGAGTTGCTTAAAATAATCGTAAGTGAGTGGCTGGTAAAGAGATAAGCAGGCTAGTGGAGTGTCGTTTCCCATTGAACCGAGGGCCTCCTTTTCGGTTTTCACCATTGGCAAGATCAACAAATTAATCACCTCACTAGTGTAAGCGAACAATGGCAATCTCTTGTCTTCAAAAATTTTCACTGTCACTGTTTTGTCAGCTCCAACGGGCAGCTGGTTAGTTCCGTTATGTATTTGGCCCTGGGGTCTGCTGTGATTGTTATTGTTACCATCGCATGAGTAGCTATTCAAGGTTCCGTTTTGCATCTGGCCCGATGACAATTGCAAGCCGCTGTCAACTTGCATCCTCTCCTCGTGGGCCTTTCGGAGGTCAGAGAGCGAGAAGAGCTTTTTGGTCCATTGATCAAAGGGACGCTGGCCCAGGATGAACTCGCGCACTCCCTCGTCGTCCTTGACGATCCCGCGCTTAGTGTCGATGAGCAACATTCGGCCCGGCCTCAATCGGCCCTTCAATCTCACATTGGCCGACTCCACGTCCACAACGCCAACCTCGCTGGCCATCACCAAGTGGCCATCGTTGAGATGATAGAAACGCGATGGGCGTAGTCCATTCCTATCCAAGATGGCGCCAATGAAACGGCCGTCGGAGAAGGTTAGCAGGGCTGGCCCATCCCAGGGTTCCATCGTGCAGCTCGCCCATTGGTAGAAGGAGCGTTTCCTTGGATGCATCAGTTTGTCATTGTGCCAAGCCTCTGGAACCATACAGAGCACGGCCTCGGGCAGAGACTTATCACCTGCGTTAACTAAAAATTCGAGCACATTGTCAACACTGCCCGAATCGGACATAGCCGGCTCAATAACTGGATACAACCTCTTGAGTTGATCGCCAAACTTGCTGCTCTTCATGACGCCCTCGCGCGCGTGCATCAAGTTTACGTTGCCTCTAAGGGTGTTTATTTCGCCATTGTGCGCCAACAAACGCATTGGATGCGCCCTCTCCCAGCTGGGGTAGGTATTTGTGGAGAATCTTGCGTGGACGATGGCCAGATGTGTTTCCATCTGGGGCGACTTAAGGTCGTCATAATATTGCCACAGTTGAGCGGGCGTGAATTGGCCCTTGTAAACAATTGTTTCGCAAGACAAACTGCAGCAGTAGAATCTCAGTCCCTCCTTTATCAGTCGATGAGTTGAATGTTTGCGCAAAATGAATATGTTTCTTCGAAAGAGTTGCAACTTCTGCTCCTCCTCATCCTCCTCTCTGATGTCGCCCTCCCCGAGCTTGATTGAGCTCTCAGCGGGCACAACAAACACCTGAACTATGTGCGGCTCCGACTCGAGCGCCACCTGACCAAGACAGGCTTTATTAGTTGGCACTTGGCGCCAGAGCAAAACTTTGCAGCCAAGCTCCTCAGCGAGTTGGCCAAAGATCCCTTTCGCAGAGTCTCTGCTTTCGGCTGAGCTTGAATCTAGGAACAGGATTCCAGTTGCGTAATTGCCGGCTGGCGGCAACTCAATGTTGTGCTCCAGTTCGAGTTGCTTGCGATAGAATTGGTCAGGAATGCCCATCATGACGCCGGCTCCATCGCCGGTCAGATTGTCGCAGGAGCAGGCGCCCCTATGCGTCATCCGCTCGCCAATGGTGCTCGCCTGGTCGAGGAGCTGCGCTCAAGTTTGTTTGGCGAGGTTAGATTTGGGCGGGTTAGTCGGGCGGCGAGATTGTCGAGTGGATGGCTGTTGCTGGTGGCTGGCACTCACCTTGCGCGAAGCTTGGCCATTTACGTTCACAATGAATCCAACCCCGCAGGCGGCCCTCTCGAGCGCGCGGTCGAAGAGGGACACTGGCTGTCCGAGTTCGCGAGGCCGGCGGCCCAAGTCGAGACACTTGTAAGGCTGCAGTTTGTTTTGCTGGTTGGCCTTCATGTTGGCGGCGCCAAAGGTGCAGCTCTCGAGGCGAACAACAGCTCTCAAATTAACTAACTTCCCGCTCGATCGACGATATCTCGCTCTCGTTCCGTCTTCCTCTCCTTCTTCTGATAACAAATCAACTAACAACTAAACGCAAACAGCACTAATTAAGCGGCGAGTTGGCGCACTAACAATGTTGGCTTGAAAACAACAATAAGTCTTGTGATGGCGGAACAAAAGGTAACAAATAACAACAGCTAGTCTTGCCAATATTTTGCCCACGTCTTCAGCGGTCGCATTAGGGCCGACCAACTAACTGGCTGTGCGACTGCGACTGCGACTTCGACTGCCACTGCGAACGCGCCCTGGCCATTTGCTAGCCCCTGAAACTGGCAGCGGCGCTCGTCCGTGCGCCAGATTCAGCTCGTCGCTAGAGGACTCCTTGCCTGTTCCTCGCTTGTGCGCGCTCCTCTCGCATCAGATTCCCGTAACTCTTTCACGCGCCTTCCGCAAGCCGACTGGCAGGGCGACTCAAGTTCGGCTCTCTATGCGCACTTCCACCCGATCCACTTGCCTCCTCCGCCAAACTGCGCAACCGCCGCCGCCGCCCGACTCGGCCGACAGGGGGCGGCGGGCGGGCGCGACGCTTGCCCGCCGCTCGGCCCAACCGACGCCGAGAACGCGTGCGCCGCCCACACGCCACCAGCCGCGTCCGCCTCCTGAGTGAGCCGGCCGCCGACGCAGGCGCATCGAAGTCCGGCCAGGCCGGTGCGAAATTGGCCCAAGACTCAGACTTGAGTCACCCCAACTGGCCAGACTCACCCAGTTCTGCCCGTCGGCCACAACAAAAGTCCAGCCGAACACTCTAGAATGTCCGCTCGCCCATTCCATTTTTGCGGCCTTGTGTCATTGAGCAAACGCAAGTTGGAGCTAGCGACATTTGAGCGAGCGGAGTCGGCCTCAAAACGGCGGAGCGGGCAGAGGGCACCTTAGAAGCGCTTGCCGCCGCCCACGTTGGCTAATGCGCTGGTCGCACGCTTTGTGTCCGCCCGTTGAGCAAGTTGCTCCACCAGTTTCATGTTACCAAATCAACTTGATCAGGTTGGCGCCGCAAACTAGCTCGAGTTGTCGAAGGAGGCGAAGGGGGCAAAGCGAGTCGCTCGAACCGACTCGCCTTTGGCCCACAAATGGAGCTAAAAATAGCTCGTTTACTCTCAGACGGTGGAGCTGGCGCGCTCTCGCTCGCATAACGCAAGAGCTGCCAGCTCGCCTGTGGACTATTCGAGAACTGGGCAGAGTGCGCAACAATCGCTAGGCGCCGGCTGACGACTCAGCGGCTGCACAGGGCGGCAGCTCGGCCTTGCACTGCGCAGACGAGCGAGGTTGTCGGCTGCCGCTGCTCCTGTGACCTTGAGCTCAACTTGACGAGATTTGCGCCAGCTGCCTGCGCTCGTTTTGGCCGACGAGGGGGCCAAACAAACCTTTGCTGGAATTGCTGCAGCCTGTGGGCGCCACTCTCTGGCCGAGAACTTGAGTTGAGCCAGCTGAAAAGCAGAGTGAGGGCGGACGAGTTGAGGAGAGGAGCGTGTGGAAATCCATTACTTTGTATCGATCGCCGCCTCTCCCCAGTGGCGCCCTCTCTCTTCTGCGCCCAGAGTCTGGAGGTCGGCGAGCCGAATGGATGTAGATCCATCCAACTGGCCGGTCACGGGATGACCGTGTGCAGGGAGCCCAGCCATAGAGACGAGCCACTAAACTGAACAAACAATACCCTCGTGCTTCAAACGCCAAGATCCTCCCACAAGATACGTTTATTTGCGCCGAGCTTGAGTCATGGCGCGGGTTGCAGGCCGCAACTTGCAAGGAAGTGACGGTGTCCTGAGCCGCTCCGGATCGGTCGGCATTTTCCGCACGGAAATGGCCACGTTGGATTCAGAGCGTCCCGCCAAGCGCAAGACCAGTTGGCACTGGATGCGTCCGGCTTGCCCTTCAATTTGTTCAGCCCTCCTGCTTGCGGATGGGCGAAGAGGGTCGTTTGCATCGAATGAAGGCAGGAAAGAGGGCTTTACGGTTTCCTATCTCGTGCTGGACGTTCTTGTGCTGGCGGCGAATGATGAACCCTCAGATTGTCGCAGGCAGCTCGGTAGAGCAAAGACGGTGGCGCGATCGAGACATAAGGCAGCATGATAGGGTGCTCATCATCATGATGCCGATCGAGCGCATTATTACTACAATTAGATCATACGGCGTCCTGTTGACAGCTTAAAAGCGCAACTGAGACGGCTGCTTCCCGCTAAATATGCGCCTTAGTTGCGGCCGAGCCCATTGGCCATGAGAGTTTCATTTCAATCTATTTGAATCGTTTAGAATCCACAAGCTGGTCTTCATCCATCCGCTCGCAGGAATCCTCCGAGTCCAAATGGGATTTGGTTGGTGGCCTCTGTGGCTCAATCTCAGCTGATCGTGTGTGAGGGTGGGCCAGTTTGCCCAAGTGCCTTTTCCTTTTCGAGTGTGGAGGTGTCGAGTGATTCGAGCACCGCTGTTGATGGATTCCTGTAGGTTGAGTAAATGTTGGCCGTTGCACCGGCTTGATCCAACACTCGATTGTCAGTCTTTCTCTTTGAGCAAACAGATGAGAGCCTTGCATGTGTGCGGAATCAAAATTGCGCCCATTCCGTTGGCTGCCACGAGAACGAGAGGATATTCGTGGGCAACCGATTCTGGTTAGTGAACTTGAAAAATCGACACTTTGTTTAAGACAAGCTGGTGGCAAATAATTGTTGCACTAAGGATGCGTTCTCATGCAGAACCTTCCTATTAAGATGCTGGTCTTCCATCCTCACCCGACCGATTCATTGGGAAGCGATTGCGCGTTTCGGATTGGCGATCGTGGATTTCATCGGGCGCGCGATCGACGGGATCCCAAGACTGGCGACTAAATCAAAGCCAGCTTGCATCGGCGACAAGATGGTGATCGACAGCCAAGGAAACGACGAAGGATGAGCAATCGCCGAGAAGTTTTAGGCTGAACTGTCCGATAATTAACAGGCTTGGTGGTTTCTAGTTGATTCATTAATACGGAAATGTTGCTGGAGGTCACCTTGTCTAGGCGCTGCTATTCGGCTGTTTTTCCTGGAAAGAGCCGAGCCTCTGGAGAGTGGCTCTCGTGGACAAACCAACTTCACCTGGTCAGTCGAACTCTGGCGCCTAAATCTTTTGAGATTCTTGATCGTTGGTTTGGTTTGGATTGCACTTCTACAAAACGGTTTCAATGTACCCGTTCGAGCTCAATATCAAGAGCAGTCAATAAGTTTGTCAGTGGCCAAAGATCGCGTTGGCGGTCAGTCAACACGCTGAATTGCAAGGCTCTTGTTGAGCTCGTCCTCAGTTCTTGGTTTGAAGGTTAAAAGTATGAGGCTCTTCCACTTTCCTTTCCCATTCGCTCCAAACGTGTTGACGCTCCGGACGCGCGCCGTCTCCTTGGGCCACCCACAATGCTGGTCTCAATGGGCGACCTGAGAGCTTTGGGGCCGCCGGGTTGCTGTTGGTGGGCGCTGGCGAGTGCGCAGTCTCAGCGGGGCTGGAGCTGGATTTGTCCATCTCTTCCGTTTGGCTTGTGCTCTAAATCGTCCGCGAGCAAAACCACTCCATTGCGGGTTAGCCTCCAACCAGCTCAACATTGGAACCAACTTCAGCTGGTTAGTTGGAGAGTGCCGCGAATTCAACGGGCGAGCAAGAGTCTCCAAGTGCTGCAAGATCCAGATCGATAGCTCAACTCGCGGCGGCCGAAGTTCGAAGTTGGCGCCAAAAAGTTTGCCAACTGTTATGATAGTCAAGCACAAATCAGCACCCAAACGGAAGCCAAGATCCTCGTTCAGCCTGATTTCAGTTTTCTCTGCAGAATTGCTGCTCGTCTATCTCGTTGGACTGGCGCCGGCAGGTAGACGTTCATCGGTTTGCACTGGTAAGTTTTGTTTTGCTCGCTCAACTAGCTTGGCCCCAGAGCCGCAGCTCAATCCCATTTAGCGTTCAAATCATCGATTATGCTTTCCATCGGACGGTTTGAGTCTGCAAGGCGGATCGATATTGAGGCCGCCAGTCTCAGGTGAATCATCGTGGCGGCCACTTGGGAACTTGGCCATCCAGTTCCAATGCTGCCATCGCCTGTCCTCGGATCTTTATTCATTGGCTTGCCGCGTCGGCCAGCACTTGTCTCCATCTATTGGGGGCGCTTTGGGCGGCGGAAGTGGGCTTGCGCGCGCTTGCTGCGAGTGGAGTTGCTGGCGAGAATTTGAGGCTGCATAATTGTTTGTAGTTTTACCCTCGTCGGCCTAAATTCGTGTCGCGCCGCTGCAACGTTGGTTGGTTAGGGCGAGCGAGTTAGTTGGAAACACACGATTCAAATCACGTTTTTCGCGCCCAACTAACGCCTACAAATGACCGAACGAGGAGCCCAATTGCGCGCCATTAATTGAATCGAGGCGCCATCAGTCTGTTGTTGTCTGTCGGCGCCGGAAGTTGGCCGCGAGAAGCCCGCATTGCTGGCGCTGAGGCGGCCTCCTGCTCGAGTGGACTCTTGTTAACCTGGCTGAGCCCGCTTCTCTCTCTATCTGGGGCCAAGCTGCTGCTGCTGCGACTGCAACTGCAACTGCAACTGCAACTGCAACTGCAACTGCAACTGCAACTGCAACTGCCGCCGCCGCCGCTCCCGGTCGGTCGCCAGCTCGAGCGGCGAGAGATATTGAACTCGCACAGCGTGTGAGAGTCCCGCACACTTGTTAATATATGAAAACCCATTCAGCCTCCCCTCCAAGTCTAGGCCAGCGGCGGGATGCAGAGGGAGGCGCGCAAGGTGTTGCCGCTGATTGGGCCTCAAGTGGCTTTGGAAGTGGCGACAGCGAGTCGCAGCCTGAGGTGGGCCACTCGAGGGAAATGAAAAGTTTGGAGGATTTTTTGGAAAGTTTGCCAATTCTGAGCGTCAGCCAGAAGCGTTCAGCGAGCTTCGAGTGCGAGCTTAACAAGGCCAGCTCGTCCAAGGTAAGCACCTCTCTCCTCCAGCCCCAGCGCAAGCAGCAAAATCTAATTGAAATTGCAACACTCGCCCCTGGGCCAGCTTATCTGGCTCAAGCTGAACAGACTTCGCCCTGGCCGGGGCCAAAAGTTTGCCAAGAACGCGAGCTCAAGATGGGAGGGCGCCAGAGGAGACACAACGGACGCAATGGTGATCAGCCTGGACCAGAAAGTTATAGTTCCAGACAAGCGCTTTAGAGTAAAACAAACAAAACTGAGCTCGTCGCCAACTATCAGGTGGACGCTGAGCATCGATGGCGTAAACCCGCACGACAACGCCTACTACGTCTGCCAGGCGAGTGGCGGCGCGAGAAGGGCGGTGAGTCGAACCAGCTAAACCACTTCCGCGCCCTCCAAGCGGCCAACCAGACTAACCGCGGACTTTGCGCAAGCAGGCCGATGATTTGCGGGGGCCAGTTGGCGGCGGCGGCCAATTTGTGGCCGGCGGACGGCTGAACGTTCTGGGTGAGTTTGCGCCTCTGGTTTCATGCTAGCAACCATCGAAAGCTAGAGGAGCGGCGCGCTAACTCAAGCCGCCCGCTCTCAAGTTCCGCCCATAATTGTCGAGCAAGCGACGAGCAAGAGCCAGGTTTTAGCCGAGGAGTTCGAGCCGCTTAGCTTGCGGTGTCAGGTGGTGAGCGAGCCGCGATCGCAGCTGAGCTGGCGCCGCGAGGACGGCGCCAGCATCGAGCAGCTGGAGCAGAGGTTCAGGCACCAAACCGAGCTGCGGCCGGAGGGGACGCTTTCAATTGATTCGAGCGAGCTCCACTTCGCCAACTTCACCCGCCAACAATCTGGCGCCTACCTGGTGAGTTGCCGGCCACAAACCTGTTCGCGCCTCTCAAGTTGCAGCCAAAGCGGCCCCACTGACCCACTGACCCCCCCCCACACACACCGACTGTTGGCCCCCAAAACGCGCAAAGTGTGCCGCCTCAAACGGGGTGCCGCCGGGCGTGAGTCAGCGGATGAGCGTTAGCGCGAGCAAGTGTCGCGCCTCCGCCAGCAGGCAGGCCGCCCCAGAGCCCTGCGAGCGGCAGGTGGCTCAGCCGGCGTCTTCGCCGCCGCCGCCGCAAACACCTCGCGAGAGCTGGTGGTCGGCGGGCCGGCAGCCGCAGCAGGCCGGCGCTCGCAGACGCGGCGAGAGCTGGCATCGGGCGGCCCCGAAAAAGGCCGAGGCCGGCGGCGAGGAGGCCGCGCGGAGGCCGCAGACAGATAAGAGGCTTGCGGGCCAAAACGGTAAGTCGACTGGCTGGCGCGCGAGTGGGCGCAATCAAACAAACTAATCAGCATAAATCACGGACCAAACACCAAACGCAGGCCTGGCCGGCCGAGTATCAATCAAACGGGACGAGCAGCTTGGCGGCTCGAGCGCTGCAATGGGCCAGCTTATCGTCGGCCAGCTTGGCGCAAAACTCTCGCTCGCCGCGCTCTTGTTGCGCTGGCTGAATTGGAGCAACATCATTACCATTCGCTTGCCAGCCGAAAGGAGCATTGTGATTCCCTGAAATTATATCATATTGGCTAATGATTTTCGGCCAGAGCGAGCTGCTCCAGTTCGGGTCGGGCAAGCGAGCATGCAAATGGGCGGCGGCCAGAGTAAATTGGTTTCTGCTTTGGGGTTGCGAAAGGTGATCGGCAGCGGCGGCGGCGGCCAAACGGAAGCGGCCGACCAGATAAAGAGGACGCCCGGCTCATTCATCAACTTCCGCCTCCATCATATTCATCCGCCTCCTCTGCTTCGTTTGTTGTTTGCGCGAATCAAAGTTTCGCTCCCAAAAATCGATTAAAATTCTTTTGTTGTTGGCGCCGCCGCTCGAGCGGAAGTTGGGGCCAACGCGGGGCAAAATCTGATACAAACTTGAACTTTGGGCCTCAAATTGGCTGAAAAACGGAAAGTGGGCCAAGTAGAAGTGAGCGCGACTTTTGGATCAAATCGTTTGTTTTGCCCAGCTTCAAGGAGGCAAACCTTTTCTCCTAGCGGACTTTCCATCGATTCGAGGCAAAAATAAAGAGCAAAGCAAAGTCTGCCCGCAAATAGAGTCTCAGCGCAGCAAAACTTGGCCCATTTACGTGACTCATTAGGCGAAATTTTTGTCCAATTGGGCGCAAATGTTAATTTAAATCCCATTGTCAAACCAAAAGTTTTGGCCAAGTTGCTTTTGCGTCCGCAAACATCCTTCATTGGCTTCCAATTTTACGTTCCATTTCATTTGGCGCTAGTTTGTGCAGAACTTCGCTCCAATTGCCGGCTAGGTTAACGAGCGCCAGACGCTGGCAGTCCGATCTGCTGGCCCATTCAACTCGTGTTGCAGCGAGAGGGCCGAATGGGGCTCAGTCAAAGTGAAAAATGTTTGGGTTTGTGTAGGGAAATCTCTGGAATTGGTCCTGGTCGATCCGCTGCAAGGTGCTCTCGTCGACCGGCGACAATTCTGGCGCCGACTCGGTGAAGTCCGAGTCGAAGTTTCGAACGTCGCGCCTTGAGGTCTTGGAAATCGACGTTAGCTGGTCAGTGGGGGGCGCTCAAGTTTGCTCGGCTCGGACAGGTGCTCTTCACTTACCACCTCAGGCACAAAAGGTGGCTGGACGCGCATCTCGCCAATTGCAACCCAGTCGACGCCCGCAAACCAGGCTTGGTTGCAAATGTCGCCCGCCTTGCAAGTGGACATGCCCATGCGCTTGGTGGGCTCGCGTTCGAGGAGCTTTGAGGGAGGTGAGTCGAGTTAGAGCGAGGTCTTGTTCGTCTTCCTGTCTAGCCTAATGGTTGTCATGTTTGGAACTCACCGATTGGAGCAGCGACGCCAGCTCCTTGGTCAAGAACATTGGATAATGGATTTGCTCATAGCAAACGTTCCACAGAAGCTCGTTCTCGTCGTTGCCCCTGAATGGCATTTTGCCCACAGCCATCTCGTACAGGAGCACTCCTTTCGGGTGGTTAGATTTGGGTGAGCAAGGGGCAGCGCACAAATTGGAGATCTCTATCTGGGGGGCTCGAGTTGAAAACTTACCAAAACTCCACCAGTCGACGCTGTGATTGTAGGGCACACCTTTGATTATTTCGGGCGATATGTATTCTGCACCCGGCGAGGGCGGTTTTCTGGAGGTTAGAGGGAGCCTCTCAATGGCGGTCATGAGCATCGCCCACCGATGAAATGCGCCAACTCACCTGGAGTTCCGCAAAAGTTAGAGGGCAGCATCTCCTCGCGATAAGTGCGACACTGGCACATTCCAAAGTCAACCAGTCTTATGTGTCCCCTTGAATCGAGCAAAATGTTGTCTAGTTTGAGATCTCTGCAAAGTAGATCGCCCCTTAGCCATGTTAGTGTTTGTTTGGATGAGCAAGCAGAGGCGTTCTGGCCTTTTAGCTGGGCGACTCGCTTACCTGTAAATAATGTGCCGATTGTGGAGGAATCTGATGGCGCAAATTATCTCGGCCGCATAAAATCTGCACCTAGACTCGCTGAATTTGCCCTCCCTTTGCACGTGAAACATCAAGTCTCCTCCCGCGCAATACTCCATAACAAAGAAGAGGTATCCCTTTGGGTTGGCAGTGCGCAAAGTTAGAAGGAAAGTTGCAAAAGTTAAGCCTCAAACTCTGCACAGAAGAACTCACTTCAGTTTCAAAGGTGCAGAACAATTTGCATATGAATGGATGGATATTGCCAAGAGTAAGCACCTTTCGCTCAATCATAATGCTGTCGAAATCGTCGTCCTCGACAATAGTTATCTTCTTGATGCATTTGACCGCAAAACAAGCCTCATGCTCCTTGAGCTCGGCCAAGATCACCTACAAACGAGAGCTGGAGGTCAGTATTTGCTCACTTCTAGCGCTAAACAGGACTTTGCACTAAGAGTACTTACAAAACCCCAACCACCGTGGCCAAGAACAGAGAGAAAATTGAAATCTTCGAATTTGTACTCGCGAAATCGGATTCGCTTGTTCAAACCAGATGATTCAATCGGCTGCTTGTTTGATTCCTGCGCCTCTGCCACTTGGTTGGCCAAGTTTTGCTCATTTTCTGTCCTGTCCGCTAAAACCCTCTTATCATCCAACTTTGCCTTCTGACATTGATTTGGATCATCCGATTGCTCAATCCTTCGATCTTCACCCATAATAAGCTCAGACTTGCGCTCACTCGGTTGCTTCGTCTCCTTTTCCATGCTAGCGTTTGCATTCTTGCTCGACTTGGTGGCCAATTTGGTGGCTTTTGTGGTCTTGGTTGGCGTATCACTCGATTTGATCTCGGGCGATTGCTTTGGGGACGCTTTCTTGTTGGTTTGTTGTTTGGCCGGAGCTGCTCGACTCTCGCTACCTGCATCTGCCACTGCCTTTGGGTCCTTCGAGCTTGCGTTCACCTTCTTGATCTTCAGCTTGATGTTCTTTCCCTCCCTCGGCGCCCTCATCTCTCTCTCGCCGCCAAGAGCTTCTCCAATATCACAGACCTCTCGCCGCTGAACTTCATCCCGACCCGAATCCGCCTGTTTTGTCGCCAGAACTTTGTTCGTTTTCTCAACCTGGAGCTCTGGAGGCTCCTCTGCAACGGGTATCTTCATGGCGCCGTCGGCTGTCTCGCTCTGTCCCACAACAACAGGTGGACAAACGCTTTCGCTCTCCTCGAACTCGGCCGCCCCCTTTGCCTTGCCACCAGCTGGCTCCTCTTCCCTCACCTCCTGTTCGCCGCTCGACTTTGCTGGAGCTTGTCGCTCTCGAAACTTGATGAGGTACTTGTTGCGCGATATGTTTCTCGAAACATCGGCCGACCAAGTCTGCTCGTCCTGGTGCTCGCCTCGCGCCTCTCCAACCGGATCTGCCGGCTTCTCTCGCTCAATCTCCGCCCTCTCTCCAACAGCTACCACTGGTGCCGCTGCTGCCGCCGCCGAGGAATGAAGCCGCGTTGCCGTATCGGCGGCGCCCGTATTAACATGGCGCGAGATCTGTGCCAGAAGGGGCCGAGTGCGCAACCTGATGGGCTTGTAGAGGCTTGAGATGGACGGGCGCCGGCTGCTTCCAACTCCAGCCCGGCCCGTTTGGCTCAAGTAGCTTGGACGCGCCAAGTAAGCCGGAGTGGTGGAGGAAAACGATGAGCCGGCTAGGTATGGGTTTGTTTGGTGGCGCTTGGTTGGCGTTGTTTTGGGCGGGCGCGAGTAAGTTGTGGGCGAGTAAGTTTGCGTTGCAGAATAGTAGCTCGACCGTCCATAGGGTTTTGTGGTTGAACCTGCGCCAGTTATGCAATGGGCAACTAGCATGGATTGAGAGACAAAGGGCAGATGAGTTCGGCTTACGTAGGCCGCCGATGGGGAGGCTGAAAAAGTGGAGCGCAACTGATGGCTTGAATTGCGATTATTTGCCGAGTTGCTATTGGCCAAGGAGGTGTAATAGCTCGGCGGGTGCATCTCACTACCTTTAATCTAGGGCCCCAGTTTGCGCTCAAACTGGAGCTAGATGGGTTTGCCTATTGGCAGTGGTAGTCGTTCTTGCTGTTGCTGTTTTCAGCAAACGTCTCTATCGTCCCTCTAGCCAAAACTTCCTCTCTCTCTCTCTCCTTACTCTGAGACCAAACAACCGCACAAAATCGCACCAACACGCAGCCCATCTATCAATGCCGGCTATCGAGTCTCGCCTCTGTACAACCTAGCTGCCAGTTTGTCCGCTCGCACCTCCAGCAAAGTGAAGTCTCTTGTTGCGTTGGCCTAACATTCTCCTCTCCTCTCGTCTATTGTCACTTTGCTCCCAATTTTTGCCATTATTTCCGCTTTAATAGCGAACGCAAGAATCATTAACGGATTGAGCCGTGGTCCTCGTCTTCTCGCTCGCTCGCTCGCCCGCTCGCTCCTGCCGCCCTTCTCGCTCTCGTTTCGCCTCGCAACAGTTCTGGTTGCTGATAACGTTGGCGCTGCATTAGAGGCGAGACCGTCGAGTTGCGAGCGGAGCTCGTTTGCGGCACTGTGGCGCAGATGTGCGGCTGGCGCTTGGAGCAGCAGCGCCCCTAGGTGCCTGCGCTCGCGGCCCCAACGTGGGCCGGCCAAACTTGCCCCAATCGCCGACCGAAACAACGACGACGACGACGACGACGACAACGCCGCCCAGTTCAAATGTGGCCGCAGCCGAAAACCATGGCAAGCCGGCCTGGCCGTTTGCACGAAACCAGATTTGCAATCGATTCGGTTGATTAATTAACACAAGATTGGAAGCCGATCATGGTCGCTCAATTTTCGCCGAGGGTCTGGATTGCAAAGGAGTTGAAACATTAATATCTCTTCAGGCAAATCGGAGGCTCGGCCGGGGAGGTGGGCCGGTTGATCGCCGTTCGCGTTCATTTGCCTCCAACGCAAGATGTGCTCGCTCAATTTGGAACAGACAACGAATATATAGGTGCATGTCTGACATTCGGCATTGGAGCCGCGATGGCCATAAGCGAGCTGAGAGGCTGGATAGAAAGCTGATGGAAAGTTGGCCCAATTTTGCCCGCCTCTCAAGCAGACTCGGGCTGCTTTTTGCGCTGCTCGTATTGTAAAATTGCGCTTGGGGAGGAGGGGCGATGCAGAGTTTGCTTCCACTTGGGGAGATAAAGTCCACACTGGCGCAGTCAGCTCAGTCTCCTGGCGCCTGGCTCGGATGGAACAAGATCGGACGATTCATCCAGCGAGCTCTTGGCGCTCGGAAGACTGGCGACCAAGTTTGGATTGAGTGGCGGGCGGCCACTTCGGCAAGCGCATGTCTATTGTTTTGCGAGCAGCCTATCCCCTAGCACCCAAGGGGGCTCTCCCATTGCAGCTCATACACAAGCTTGATGTATGGAAGTTCGACGCCTCAAAGTCAAAGTCTCATCCATCCAGCGCCAAGCTCGAAATCGGAGTTGCGTAACGCGGCCTTAGCGAGCGCCTTGGGCGGACGGGCGCTATATAGCATCCAACTCTTCCATCACACAAGCTCGCTAGGAGCGCAGTCGCCTCCTCTCTCTCTCTCTCTCTCTTGAAAAGCAAGCAGCTAGGAGAGTATGATCGATCCAATTAATACTTGCCCTCTTCAACTTATCAAGCCCACATTTCACACTTGCATCGTCGGCGAGGTCAAACCAACCAACTTCCAACCCAACTTCACGTGTCATTTAGCACGATGCTAGATATATCGCCAGAGTATAAACATCGACCCTTTGTATCGGCCGCTCGGGCAAAACTTGACTATCCCGGCCCCATTCATGCGAGCAACTGTGCCCGTCAAAGGTCGGCCTCCCACTCTCAATACCTCCACCAGCAACATGGATCCTGCTCGACCTTCTGGACGAATCCAATCCATTCGCTAGACTTGAACCGTCAAAGTTGCATGAGTCTTGGATTGGAGGTCTGATTGCGAGTGAAAAGTAGGAGATGGAGTAAAAACAGTTAAGCTTGCTAGAGACTCTACACGAGCTGAGCACTTGGGAGTGCATCTACATCTTTGCATCCCGACCGAGCTGCACCTCTCCCGACTAGATCCAGCCCCTTGTTGTTTTATGCAGCTCGCACTGCTCTCTACCATTGAGAGCGCCATTCGACTTCATTAGCATTACGTGAGGACGAGCCTGTTATGTTGGAGTTGAAAATTATCACTTTTTCACCTGAAAGTGTGTAACCTTTCGATCAGCTGATGGAGCAAAAAATGAAAATCCATGTTTGGCGCGTGAATTTGAATGCTTGCCAATCTGCATCTTGCTCCTGGGAACTGGATGTGCAAAATCTATCCCCTACATCTGTCCATTACATGTTGCTACTTCGAAACAAAGTTCAGGTTGCGAGAGCGCAAACGTTCTCCTTGGCGCTGAGAAGCTGACCATCGCGGAGCCAGAGAGATGCCAACGGTGCACAGGTGGCGCCAGTGGCTCCTGAGTGCGGGCCGAGTTTTCACCTGCTCTCGAGTGGCTCATGCGTAGTCAGCTGAAAGCAGTTTGTTGCGCCAGCATGACAAACTATCTTGGCTGGTGGGCTCGCTAGCCCTGGTGAGTGGAGTCTGGCCAGTCGAGTTGCGTCTTTGGAGGGACGAGATGAATTCGGGCGAGAGTTGCGGAAGTTGGTCAGGTGCTGTGGGGGAATGAGGGCCCAGAGGTGAGCTCGCGGCGAGTATGTTACTGAACCAGTGTCTCGCGATCAGTCTCTCACCGAGCCTCTCAACTGGCGAGCATCAAGCTGGACAGGCAGAGGCGGCAAAGGGGCGAGAGTTTCAAGGCGGCAACCGACGGACGGAGGAGGTTACGGGCGCTGCGAGAGAGTCGTCGGCGCTCGAGTTGTTTCATCAATTAATCAAGAGAAATTCGTGCAACTTGGAGGAGAAGGAAGTGGAGGCGGATGGAGGTGCTGAGTTCACGACAAAAGTGGCACAAGCACAACAAGATCAGAGGCCAGCTTTACCGGAGGCGCTCGGCAGGGTTGAGTTTGCTGGCTTCGTGGTGCCCGGCTGGCTCCTGCTTTCGGGCTCCTTCAACGACCTCCATTGCATCAAGTCGAGTTGGTTTGAGGGCAAATTCGAGCCGCCAGCTGGGTTCAAGATCGAAACAATCGGTAAGTGGATCTGATGGGGGCATCAATGTTTTGATCAGTTTAGTTAAATGGCTTTGAGCGAGATCGAGATCTGTAGAGAGAGAGGGAGAAGTAGAATTAAAGGGAGCAGGACAACAAGGGGCAATTGTCGCCCCTTGTTGTCCACTCGCCATTGAACTGGAGCTGCGAGCTTGGAACTGGAAGTTGGAAGTTGGAAGCTAAAGCTTGGGCTAGAAATGGGAGGCTTCGAATGGAATATTGGGCGAGCGAGCGGGCTGCTATCTCATCTTTCGTTTGTTATCTCCCGCACTCGAGCTTGAGTTTTAGGCCCTCGCTCAGGTGAGAGCCAGCCGCCACTTGCAACCCTCGAGCTCACCTGCTCTCTCTCTCTCTCTCTCTCTCACTCCCTCGGCCGGCTTCTCTTTTGCTCGCCTCCAGAGCTCGAGGTGATTGCACTTGCACTCGCACTCGCACTCGCGCTTCCAAGCATCCGATCGTCTGGCCGAGCAATTTCGCCCCCAAGTCAGCAGCTGCATTTTAGGTTAGCTTTAGCACTGGCGCCTAAGTATTGCTTTGAGCTTTGGATAAGGAGCGCTCGCAATTAGTGCAACCGAGAGGCAGCGCCCTCTGTGGTTTGGCGGCTCGATGACCGCGAACCAGGCTTGGTCTTGCGCCGGCCTTTCCAAAGGCTAACCAGGTTCAACCGCGGCCGCTAGCCCCTCTCCAGGCGGACAACTTTCAGCGGCCAGCGCCGCGCCGGCAAACCTGCAACTCGATCCCCGCGAGATGATAAATAATTTATTAATTCACCTGTCGCGCACTGAGAGGAGAGCGAGCGAAATTGTCCTCCCTCTCTCTGCCTCGAGTTGAAATGAATAATTCAAGCTGGACACTTTCTCGCATGTTGCCAGCCAAGGCCTGTCCCAGTGCTAGTTCAGTGGCCGGCGTCTTGTGTTTGCCGTGGGAGCGAAAGACTTATGGTTTTATTTTGCGGCGAGAAAGTTTGGAGGCGAGACTAGCCAGCCAGTTCAACTCTTTGCCCGCTGATGCAACCAGAGCGCCCGATCTTGAAACACACGCAGCCTTGGAGGGACGCACAACAAAGTTGGTCAATCGCGAGCAGAGAGCCTGATTGCCAGCCAGCCGGCCGGCCGGTCAGCAAAGCAGCCGGCCAAACGAGCGACGGGTTCCAGTTTTCGGCTTGAGCTGGCTCTTTGTTTGCGGTGCAAATTGCATGTTTTAATTGTTCATTTACGTGCCTTGTCGGGATTTGAGTGGAGCGTCTTTAATCTTGCGGCCGCTCGGAGTCTGGTGGCCGGCGGATTGAGTTTGCGGCACAAACCCAAGCTCACGCAACAGAGTGCCAACGAGCGCTTGCCCATCTCCGGCGGCCGCTTTGTTCTCGAGCTTGGCGACCTAGAAGCGGCCGGCCAGCGCCAAGGAGGCGGCCGAGCCTGCCTGCCTGCCAGCTCACCCAGAGGCTTGAGGGACGAGCGAGCTTCACGCATCTCGCCGCTTTGCCTAATTTTGGCCCGTTTATCCCGCTCTCTACTCCACTCGACTCCGTTTTGCTCCACTCGAGCGAGCCGAGCTGAACCCCGCCGGCCAGCGCCAAAGAGTTGGGCAACTCGGCGTCCAGTCGGCGGAGGAAAGTGGCCAGCGCAACGGGCCGAGTGTGGGCCTGGCAATAAAATAAAATGACAGCGCCAAATGCGCCCGCAAGCTGGCCAGCAGGTCGGCCCGCCGGCGTCTCCGCTCTACAATGGGGCTGCAAGATGGAATTGGAATTGCAATTCCCATTGCAGGTCAGCGCTCGAAGGCCCGAGAGTGGCGAGCTTGGCGGGCAACAGCAAGGGCAGCGCACGGCTTGTATCGCACTGGCGCCCTGAGAAACGTGCGCTCGAATCTGGGAGGCTCGAGTTTGGGGCGGCCATAATTGGGCTGAGTTCCGTTAATGAACTTGGACACCGCTGCACTGCACTAAGGCGAGCTTTGCGCTGGCGGAAGCTGGCGAGCGGAACTGTCGATTGGCGGCGAGCGCTTTGGTTTGGCGCGAATTTAAGGGAAAAATTGAATTTTAAACTCAATCAGCGAGCCCACGCAATTTGTCGGCAATTTACAGTTAGAGCTCAAATCCCTCTCAGCAACAAGTTGCGAGCGGCAATAAACGGGCGAGAGCTGGCGGAGTGCTGACGAGGAGGAGGAGAAGGCAGAGCTTGCTGGCGAGCGGCCGGAGGAGGAAAGTGGCGGCCGAGAACAGGTGGCAGGCGAGTGGCCCGCTCGCTTTCCTCTCCTCTCCTCTCCTCTCCTCTCCTTCCGTCAGCTCCCCCTGATTGATTTGGCATCCTGATCGATGGCGCCGAGCTCGCGCCGGCCCACTTCGGCCGGACGCCCACTTTTGGCCGGAGTTGGCTTGGTTTGGCGCGCTGCTTTGCGCCGGCGGCCGCCTCCAAGAGCGCGCCAAAAGTGTCAACGAGGCCGCCCCTCTAACCTTGAAAGCGGCGCTCGAGCTTTGAGCTGGAGGAGGCTCTGGGCCGATTGGTAGGCAAAACCGCCGCCAAGCCCTCGATGGACGCGCAGAGAGAGAGAGAGAGAGAGAGAGAGCTGACGAGCCGAGCGCGCGGCCAGCCAGACTGTCCGTTCAGTGCGCCGCCCACGCAGAGGGCGGCCGCCGCCAGCTCGGCCGAGCAAAGCCGAGTTGACCATTTACAGTCTAGCCGAGCCAAGTCGCTTGGCAATTGATAATTTTTCTTTATTTATTATCTGAGCGCCGATTGGTCAGAGCGGCGAGCTGATGGAAGCGGAGAGGAGTGGAGCCGGTGGGCTAGGCGGCTCGAGCTGAGCGCGCGCGCCCACAAGCTGCCCGGCTCGGTGGGCTGGCACGTAGAGCCTTGGGGCGCTTAGCTTGCGCGATTTGGGCTTCTCGGCCGGCAGAGCTGGCGGGCGAGGCCTTGGAAGGGCGGGGGGCCGGCCGAGCGGCCCAAAAGGGAAGCCGCGCGTTGGCCTAAAACGGGCGAGCTGGCGGGTAGGCAGGCAGGCAGGTAGGCAGACAGACAGGTAGGCTAGTTGGCCAGCCTCGCTCGCTCGTCTGCCCGAGCGACAGGGGGCGGCCGCTGCGGCCGAGCTAGCTGGGCTTGCGCGACTTCAAACGACTTCGTCCACTAATTTTCGCTCTCAAAACTTTTCGCCTTTTTCGCTCGTCGATCATCCAACTTGCGAACACAACAACAACAACAACCTACCTGGGCCAAAAACTAAACCTAAAACAAATGGAACACACGCGCACCCACACAAATGCGCACACATCCGACCGACGGAACGAAAATGAAATCTGACACCAAAAAACAACATCTGGCGCCGGCGCTCCAATTCAACTTTGAACGAAAACCAATCTGCCACCTGAATGCGCGACAATGCGAAAACTCGAATGCAAACACGATGACGAACGTGGACGCAAACCGCAAACAGGCAACATAAGATCCATCAACGTCGACTACTTCAACTCGCTCCATTCGCACAAAGCCGCCGAGAGCGGCGACTCGGATCGTCAGGGCAACGCAAACGGAAACGCGCCCAACCTGTTGCACGGAAATCGGGCGGCGGAACAACAGCAGCAGCAGCAGCAACAACAACGACAACAACAACAACAACTTGGATCCAGCCAACCGAGGTTTGCCTCGCTCAATGCGGCAATCTTGGAGTCAGTGGAGGAGCTTAGCAGAGCTTGCGGCGGCCAGGGAGTCCACGTTGGCGCACTGCTCGCCCACCTCGGCTCCAGGTACGCGCACCTCCTCGAGCTTCCGGCCGTCGAGTTCGTCGACTGCGCAATCAACGGGCTGCTTAGGAGCTCACTGCTCAAGGTCAGGCCAATGACGCAGCAACAGATCGAGCGCTCGCCCTGGAAACGGCGCAACCAGGAGGCGGCGCTCCAGTCAGTTTTCATGGATCAGCTGCTCGCGTTGGCCGGCGACCAGTCAGCGCAAGGGGGCCTCTGCGATCGAGAGCAAAGCGAGCAGATGGAGCTGAGAAGCCCAGTCTTCTGCTCCTCCTCCTCCTCCTCCTCCGAGTGCCCCTCTGCGGCCACAAACAAGAGCAAGAGCACCACTCTGGACAGCGGAATCCAAACATGGGACTTGGTTAGCAGTAGCGCACGAGACGAGACCAGCCCGCCGCTCGCTGGCCCCAAGCCAGGCCAGCGGGAGGCGGCCAGCGGGCGGCAGCAGGAGGAGCGGAGGCAACGCGGACGAGGCTTCTCCTTGGCGAGGTCGCTCTCGTTTAGGCCGAAACGGGCGACAAGCTTGGCGCCGGCCGGCGACAGGTGGACTTGTGGTGGCCAGAGGGCCGCCGCAGAGCCACAGTCGGCGGGCCAAGTGGAGAGGCAAACGAGACAGAGTGAGGAGGCCACAAAGAGGAGCTCCTCAACCAACTTCTCCTCACTGTTTAGGTCCAAGTCGATGCGGATCATTTCAAGCGGAAAGGAGGAGCGATTCAGGAGTTTGGGCGGCGGGGAGCGCGCTGACGGGCGAGCGGAAGCGGGCAGCTGTGATCGAACAAACGGCGGCTGGACAGGGCGGCGCCAGGCAACAATCGACTACCTGGCCACCGCGCAGCCACACAAGAGGGGCTTCTCAATGCGCAGGAACTCGCTCGTTGGCTGCCCAAAGGAGGAGCTTGGCGGCGGCAAAATCGCCCTCTTCTTGCGGCGACTCTTCAGCGTCGGTCGCCCGCAAGCTGCGAGTGTCTTGCACGAGACCAGCGCCGTGGGCGCAAAGGTGTCCAATGCAAATGGCGATCCCGGCGGCAAGCTGGCGTGTGCGGCACCAAGTGGAGCGGAGAGACGAGCTTGGCCAGAGAGGATGAGCTCTGGGCGCGGCCGCAACAGCCAGCGCCGCCCGTCTGGTTGTAGCAACGGCGGCGGCGGCGGCGGCGGCGCCAGTAGCACCAGCAGCACCAGCTACTGTTCCTCCTCTGGCACAAACTCGCTCATTGAGATTCTGGCCTGTTCGCCTGAGCTTGCAGACTCGAAGCGGCCGCTACGTGAGGAGAAAGCGCTCGACCTTAATCGGGCCACCTGCAGGCTGATCAAGCGCTCAGACTCGGACCTATCGCGCAACTCAGAGGCCAGCTGCGCGACCACCAAGTCGACCGTCTCGCAGCAACTCCGCCGCCACCTGGACGAGGCGTACAAGCGGCATAGGAAGTGCACTAGTCAACGCGAGAGGGAGTTCATCGATAGCATCAACGTGTTGCGTCAGGCCTCCCGGCATGCACTGCAAAATTCGCGCTCCTCCTCGAAGACGAGGAACGCGCGTTCAACGGGAAGCAAGAGCTCGGCGAGCGATGATACGAGGAGCAGTAGCAGCGCAAATTGGTCCAGTTTTGGGGGAGGCGAAAAGCAAACAACGAGCTGCAACTGTAATGTCCAATCGCTTCCTTGGGAGATGCAGACAAACCAAACTGATAATAGTAATAAGAGCACGCAATTTCCTAGACAACACTCGGATCTCATGCAACACTCGGCCAACAGTCTCTCGCCGCCCGAGGACCAAGCTCCTCTAGGTGTGTTGGCCGGCGAGAGGGAGGCGGCGGCAGCGGCGAGGGAAGCTGACCTGGAGGCGAGAGCCCGCGAGCTCGAGCTCGACTGTTGGTCGCGAGCCCGCGGCGACCAGCTCGGCGGGCCAGGCAACTGCTGCCTCTGCGCCTCCTACCTGAGCAGTCCGGCAAAACTAATGCCGCTCGCCTGCTGTCCCGCCGCCCTGCCAGCTTGCTGCCCAATTGTTCCGCCGCCGAGCAAGCCAATGGTTCGAGAGTTCGACCCAACGGGGGAGCTCTCCTCGCTTCAAGGCGACGACGAGCAGCCGCCGCCGCCGCCGCCCGCTGCTGGCGACGACACCTTTTGCTGTCCAATCTGGAGATCAATGATGTTCAACTACTGCCAGCCACTCTCGCTCTATCCGGCCGCCCCCGTCCAGCAGCCGCCGCCACTGGCCTACCGCCACCAAGATCGGCTCGAAAATTTCTCAAGCTCGCACCAGCAACAAGTGCGCCAACACCAACACCAGCACAACACAACCATCGATCTAAAGATAGAAATCGGAACTAATTTCAAGCAGAAGAGGAGCGGAAGTAAGCGTTCACTCGAGCGGACACTAGATGATTCGCTCGAGTCGGATCAGACGGATGACTCGCTAATCAAGCAGACGGAGTTCGAGCGCGACAGTTGCGACGGCTAATGCCCCTACCTGTTCAAGTGTCAAATTGATTAAAGTCCACCCCTTTCGAGTTGCCACTCTGCCTCCACCTAAAAAAGGCTCCCGAACAGATGCGATCCTCCCATTCGAGGCTAGTTGCGGACGCGCCAGCCCAAAGTGGTCAGCCAGGCGAGAGAGAGCGAGCGGCCGGTCATGATTATTCAGCAGCCTTGCTTTTAAAACGACCAACAACGTGTGGGCGGCTTCCCAACTTTGAGTATCCAATTCCGGATCTAGAAGTTGGCAAATCGTTTTGCAACTTCTCCATCCAAAAGCGGATGCGGCGCAATTTGTTCATCGACCACGTGCTCCCTCACACTCGCTTCACTTTCTCGCAAGTAGTGACAGCCAAGCTAATGCTGTTGCCCGGCGAGAACCACTTATCACCTCGACCCAACGCTACTAAAATGTCCCATCGAGTCCACCTCAACCAACAAAACAATCGACCGGACTTGAATCTATGACATCAAGAGTTTGCTTTGGTAGCCAAATCGGGTCGAAACCGCATTACAGCATGCTGATAGGCTCTTGACTCATTGGTGGATGATGTGGATCGATCGGCTGAGATGCTAGCCAACGATGCTGGCAAAGCCATCCTGATGCATTCGCACGCCCTGCTCAGCTTACGGGATATGCAACGAAAAAGGTTTGCTGGGTTTAGTCGCCGACTGCGAATTGATGATGCAGCTGCAAACAACAGGGGAGAGGATGGCCAGTCGGAAGAGGGAATGAAGCTATAACTGTAGCTTAGCTTAGGAGACACCCAAGCGAGCTACATTCGTAGGGCACGATCTTCCCACGACCTGGGCTGCTTAATTCCAACACCAGAGCTGCTTTATCCCGCCAGCCGGCCCTTCATACTCGAGGGCTTGCTATGTCTTTGATGCAACTTACAGGTAAGGAGACCTCTCCCGATATGGCCCACCACCAGGTCGCTCTACTCAACGGCGGCCTTTACGGCGAGCTCACATAGGCGGCTGGCGGGAGATTGGATCTGTAGCGCATGCTTGTGCCACTCTGCAGACTGCAGAACGACAGCACCCTCGTGTCTGCAACCACTGGATCCTATTGGACAACAAATTCGCGCCAATGTCGACTTAATATTCATGTAGGATTGAGCCAATCATATTAGGGAGACGAACTACCGAATCAGCCTGGGGAAAGATGACCGCAAATCTACTGAAGGAAAAGCTCGACATCTATGACCACGAGATCGTGCGCTATATTGAAACAGCATTGGATTGTGAGGACTTTGAATCCTTCGAACATTTCCTCTACGAACTCAAGCCACTGTTTGAAGGGTGCAGCCCCAAAAGAACAGCTGAAGAGGTCAAAAGCGTCGCGAGAATCCTATGGGATAGTAATCGAGGGTCTGTATTGGCAAATGGATTCCACATGCTCGATGACAATTTTGAAACAAAATCTCAAGATCTACGACCTAAACAGTTGATCCGACCCATAACAATCGCGGAAGAATACGAAAAATCGGCCCTAAAGGATACAAGCTCGATATTCCTCAACTGCCAGCTGGAGAAGACGACCCGAGTCGATCGTAAAAGATTAGAGAAAGCTGAAGCAAAGCTGAGAGCTAAACAGGAGAGACGAGAGGCAATTGCTGCTGGACTAACCCTAGCAGCACCAAAAAAAACATATGAGCCCGCTTCGGCCTCTACAACCCAACAAGTCAATAAACGTGATGCCAAAAATGAATCAACCAAGATCAGGGATATTAAACTGGAAAACTTTGACATATCGTTCGGAGATCGAGTTCTCTTGTCGGGTGCAGATATGACACTTGTATACGGCAGGCGCTACGGTTTGTGCGGGAGAAACGGATACGGAAAGTCTACTTTGTTGAGAATGATCAGTAGCAGGCAACTCATAATTCCCAAGCACATAACCATCTTACACGTGGAACAAGAGGTTTCCGGCGATGAAACAACAGTCATAGATTCACTCCTTCAGACTAATGAGGCAAGGTATAGACTCATTGTGAGAGAAAGAGAGCTCTCTGCTCTTAAGGGTGAAATGAGCGAGAACGACCTCAAGGAACTGGCCGATCTTCACGCGAAACTACAGGAACTCGAGGCTGATTCTGAGCCAGCTCGGGCATCGAGTATCCTCTATGGTCTTGGGTTCACACAAGCAATGCAAATAAGGCCTACCAAAGAATACAGCGGTGGGTGGAGAATGCGTATTGCTCTAGCCCGAGCCCTATTTGCGGAACCCGACCTTTTGCTTTTAGATGAGCCGACAAACATGCTCGACTTCAAGGCAAACATATGGCTCAGAGACTATCTGATTAACAAGTGGGAATCAACGCTTCTTGTTGTATCGCATGACCGCGAGTTCCTCAACTCAGTGCCGACTGATATCCTACATTTACACTCTTACAGACTAGATTCCTACAAAGGGAACTACGATATTTTTGTCAGAGCCAAAACTGAGAAAATGCGCAATCAAATTAGAGAATTCGAAGCCCAGCAGCAACTCAGACAGCATACGCAGGAGTTTATCGACAGATTTAGATACAATGCAAAGAGAGCTGCTCTAGTTCAATCCAAGATAAAAATGCTGGAGAAACTACCTGTCATCAAGCCGATTGAGAAGGAGTCACCAGTGGTGTTCAAGTTTCCCGAGCCATCTGCCTTATCCGGTACCTTGTTCCAATTGGAGGATGTTAGCTTTCGATATTCTCCAGATTCACCTATGATACTGAAAAATGTGAACATATCAGCTAGTCTAGAATCTCGCATTTGCATCGTCGGAGATAATGGCTCTGGTAAGACTACCCTACTGAAAATAATAATTGGAGAAAATGAACCGACGAGTGGTGAGAGGCGAGGTAAATCAAGTGCAATATTAGGCTATTTCAGTCAACATCACGTTGACCAATTGCCTATGGATCTCAATCCGGTCCAATGTTTGGCAAAACGGTTTCCAGGCAAACCTATGGAGATTTATCGGGCATCACTCGGAAAATTCGGCATCTCTGGCGACTTGGCCCTTCAATCAATCGAAACACTTAGCGGAGGACAGAAGAGTAGGGTTGCGTTCGCATCCATGATTATGACAAATCCACACATGCTTATTCTTGACGAACCTACCAACCACTTAGATGTTGAGTCCATAGAGGCCCTAGCTGATGCCTTGTTGAGGTTCCAAGGTGCTGTCGTTCTAGTATCGCACGACGAACAGTTTATCAAAAGTGTTTGCAAGGAGCTATGGTACGTTGAAGACGGTCAGGTATCATGCCTGAAAGAAGGGTTCGATGAATACCTGCAGATCGTCAAGACTGCATTAGAGAAGATTCATTAGATAAAATTGCTCCCGACATTGACTTTTTCATCTTTGTATTGTATCTGTTCTTGGCTTCTCGGACCAGGTTCGATTCTCAATCACATACATAAATTAATAAATTTGTAATTTGAGTTTTGGGTAGTTGTGCAAACTAATCAGAACAGAAGTCTGTATGGGTAACCATAAGATTTCTGCCTGAATATCGACAAAAGGAGGCTGAAAAAGATGACCATCATGAAGAATCCAACTCGTGCCAGCAACTTTTTTCGACTTAGATCTGCCTCATCTCCTGTTCTGAGGGCATCTGTCATGAGAACCATACCGATTGCGGTACCGGTATTCATGAGCATCACTAGATACGTTTCGACTGCGAACTGACCACTGCTACTGCTATGGATATAATTGTTCTGATAGAAGCAAGTTTGCATTAATGGTGCTCCTCTAATGTGGTTCCACATCTGGCCTGACGTCATGAGACAAATTACGGCAACCGCGCTCACGGCGCAAAAACTCCTGTCAAAAGTGAAACGCTCTCTCTTGACATCTTTCATTACGTTATAGCACTTGGTCTCGAGAATGGCGACCATGTACCTTGAGTTTCATTGAGATTTTCCCTTGTTCAAGGCAGTAAATTCGTCCAACCTCTAGACCCAGGAGAGAGTGATTCTCCTGAATTAGCGTAGGTCGACGTGAGAATTGTATCGGTTCTTGGCCTCTCGGATATGAGGGTCTCACGGGTTCGGGTTCATGAAATGTAGGTTTGGAAGGCAAGGCTTGTCGAAGCTCAAGGAAGTCGGGCTTGAAGTCTCAGCCCACTCATGAAACCCTGCCCGACACGCCTACGAGCGAGGACCCGCGAGGCTCCCTTGAAGCACTAAAATAAATAAATGTTCCGCCAAAATCAAAGTTTTTTGCATCACGCTGTAGACCGATAACGCGCCATAATTTTCACTCTCGTCTCGGCTCCGCTACAGATTTCACAGACCTCGCTTTCGAATTTTCACCTAGACAGGCCCTCACGGACGTCCCTCTTATTTATATCGATCGATCAATGATTCTGCACACCCTAGGAGAATTTTTCGAGCCTCGTGTTGGAATCGTATGCGGCCAGAAGTTGGAATTAAATCTCACATAATTAGTAACTATCACACTCATCAAGCTTAGCACCTGACCATATTGAGCCTAAGGGCCAATAATTTCAGAGGAAATTGAAAAAGAACACCAACTCTTGAAATCATTCAAATATATCTCCAATGCATCAGCACTAGAAACTTTAATCTATCTGGTGAGCTAATAGCGCATCACTAATGATGGTAGCCTAGTGTCAAAGCTTTGAGGGTACTCTCACGGTAGATACACACTCACTGCTTGTGGATATCGCGGGAAAGAACCTATTTGTCCGCCTGTTTCATTGCACATATATTTAGCTCTCATCGTGTACCCATAATTGCACTCGCCTACTGTGATTTTATCACGGCCAACTCAAATGATTCGTCGTGCAGTTCAGCAAGATAAGACCAGTGCGCAAATCCATCTTGACACCAGGCTATCTCAATGTTGCGCTCGAACTTTTTTGTTCAACTCCACAAACTTGTCATATTACTAAATCACCATACTAAACACTAGATCTTGAAATATGAATGTGAGCATATCAAATTAGTGGGCCGTATCAATTATACAAGCTTGCTCTATCTCGAACACTTACCGCTGTCAGGCTCGATTTAAATTGGCTGAAGAATACAGCGCTCAAGTCAAAGCGGACAGCTGAGTTGCTATCTGATCGGCTGCCACATAGCCTCCGTATTACCTAGTACCTAGTACAATTCATTGGCAACACCTCCCATTCGAGAATTTTATTGCCTCTTTCTGAACCTGGCATGGTGCGGCAACTTTTCAGACGACATCTCGCAAGCTTCTAAATCACTTGGTCAATGCCATTTAATTGACCCTTGGCACTGTCACGTATACAAGGCGCCTAACGAACTGATTGATATTCTAACGTTTCATTATTTTCAGGGCACTAATCCTTTGAACAACCGAAGAAACATCGTTTTCTCCACGCAATCTTGCACCTACTATCTTACTCTCGAATCTCGAGTTGAAATACTCCATAACCGTCTTCTATGATCGATCACACACCACCAGAGTCGACGTATTCTTCATTTTGAAAAAAAATTCGACGACCTTGAGCCAACCAGATTCAAGCTCGGCGATAGAGAATGCAAGTTTCTGCCATCATGCTAGATTCAGCATTAGAAAACTTGCTTGCAAGCAAACAAGTGAATCCATCCAAAATTGATGTCGAAAAAGAGACAGATAACGACTTGAAATCTGATGAGGCAGAAGTCCGCCTAGTTGTGAGATTTATTGTCGAAGAGCAAATAGTCTATAAGGGAAACATAGAGAGGGTCCATCAGTTAGAAAGTGAAGAACTTAGTAGGGTTGTAAGTCGAGTTGCTTGGATTGACAGTGGAGAAACTCAAGAAGATGGTAGTGAGGAAACTAAAGATAACACCGAAATTCCCTCGGTTTCACCAGAACGCCCAAGCACAGTCGATGACCAGACAAACTCCACCTTAGATGCAGATGAACCTGCCACTTTCACCGTCTCTGATAAAACCACTGATAATGTAGATCAGTTTAAAACCGGGCTTGAATGCGATAGGGATATGCCCAACGAACGACCAGCTTCTAATGACATCTGTGCAAAATCTCTGCCAGCTGACTCGAACGAGGTTACTTTGAAAGAACAAGATCTAAATCTTGAACAAGAGAGAATTACCTGTGATTCCGAACTGGATGCACCTTCAGTTCATTGTTGTGGAGAGGAGCAACAGAGCTGCTGTATACCCGAATTAGATATGACTAGGAGCCGTGTTAATATCGAAATGTCTGAACTGGGCACAATACATTGCAATTCAGTTTGTATTTCCTTAACCGAGCCCATTGTTGAATCAGGAACAGACGACCAATCTGTCACTGAAGCTCTTAATGAGTGTTTAAACAACGTTGAAATAGAAAGCAAGCAACACGAAGCGTGTGTTGAGACCGACGTCCATGAAGTCGAAGTAAGGGATCTACCAGATTTGAGCAGTGATCCCGGAAAGCCACTACCGATTCAACATGATGCATCTAACATTGAGGTTAATTCGAACGAGAGACTAGCAGGCGAGGGAGAACACGAGAATAGCAGGCTTGCCAGCCATAGAGACAGTGATCATAGCTACACCCATCTACCAGAGACCATTGCAGACAACGAGCTTCGCACGGATATTTCTAAAACCAGTCCAACGAGCCTTCGAAGATCATCACAGGCACCAAGTAATACAAGTCGTAGAATCCGTAGATCAGCCTCTAAAGAGCAGCGCATCTACAAAAACAATGTCACCAATAGAACCCCAGGTAGCGCACACGCTAGTCAGAATATAGCTCCCACAAAGGTCAAAAACCTTTCAGTATGCATCAACAATCAGCCGATCCGACAGAACCGTGTCTTTGCTAGGTGGTCAGATAACCACTTCTACCCTGGCACAATTCTGAGGCCGACTAAAGACAGAAAATTCATGATCGGATTTTTCGATGGTGCGCAAAGGAACGTCGTCGAGACAGACTTGATCCCTCTGTGCAATATCGAAGGTAAGCAGGTCAGAGTTTCCATCGCCAAAAACTACTGTGTAAACGCGATGGTCCATGATCAACTCGCATCATCTAGTGATCAACCCATGTTTGATGTCGAATATCAACAAGATGGACTTGTTCGGAGATGCGTCCCCCTGAAAGACATTTTTTTAACTGGGGAGCAGGGAACACCTCTCATCAGTCAGCCAGATAAAAACAACGGGGCTTCAAACTTCGCTGATGTTGATCTAGACAACATCATTTACGAGAAGCGCTCAAGACGACTCCAGGATATGGAAGACTACGAACTTGCCGAGAGCGCATCAATCAGCGTCCGCAAGAAGCGGTGTTACAACGCAATACGCAATGTATCCACCGTTGCACCAAAGGTAACCACCACCGAAAATATTGTAAGAATGAATGCCACATTGGAACAGATCAGTCAATCGCTTCAGAATGGCGCAAATCGGAATACTGAGGGCACTGCAAGTCCAGATGTCCTCAAGACCTGTTTCACCTGTCCCGATTCAGATTCGCCATCTGAAGGTCCAAGTTCTACCAGCTCTTCTAATGTGCCTATGGTCCCGGAAGAGGGGCAAGAGTTTTATTTTACAAACTCTCCTCACCGTGCAAAGACGTCGTTGCTTTTGTAAGCCTGGAATGAGGTGGCACTGTATCTCAACGAGTCTGCATGGACCTGTAGAATCCAAGCAATGTTGCATTATATTGAAGGAAAATAAATAGTGATATCATTAGTTGATGTGCCATGCTAGTGATATCTAGTTGTGTGACAAATATTACCTTATATTCGATGATGGTGTTGGGAGGTAGATTGAGAACCCGCTTCAGAGTATCCCTGATTCTTATGGTTGTGGTCTGGTCGTTGGCAGTTCGGTTCCAGATCGATATGATATCCTCTTGGTACCTGACGGAAACAACTGCGCCACATATCTCATCATTCACCATGAATTGTTCACCTAATATAGCGAGAATCAAGTTTTCCCAGCATCTCGAGGCCAGGCCTTTTCTTAGCCTAACGATCCATTTGCCTCCACTTGTGTTGGCCTCATCCTAGTTGCACATTATTGTTGTGTTTGTTAGCTCATCGAATGAGATCGATCATCATGTAAAACGCTAATTACGAGTGCACTCACCTCCCACATCGGTTTTATACCTGATTTGAACAGATGTATGTCGTAATGGCCTTGTAAATCGGACGGTCGTACTAGCGTCCCGGTAGGATAGGTGATGCCAGTCAGTCATTGGAGGCACCATGGTTCTAATTTACCATAAGTTATACTTACTCATGTGTGAGTATGCTCTCCAGAAACCCTCGACTGTCTCGAAGGTGGTGATTTGTTGTAATTGCTGGTCATATGGCTGAGCAGTATTCGGTTTGCCTGATGCTCTTGTCGAGTGCCAAAAGCTATAAGCATGCTGGAGCCGGTTCTCTTGCCTACTCATGACTCCAATCTAGGGTCAGTTAGGTGATGAATTGGTCTAGATGAATGAAAAATTTAATCAATATTATATGATGGAATATTATAGGATGGAAGTAATCAAAAACAAAAAAATAAATAGAGATCGAAGCATTAGCCAGTGAGAACACATGATGCACTTCTATGTGCGAGCCAGCGCGCACTTTTGCGATTGAAGACTGTGTAGAAAGATTTCTATTCGCTAGAGTGATTTCATTTTTGTCTGTCCTTGGTCTCTCGGACTGGATAGATTGAATCAATCAATGAGGATTATTACTGTCAAGATACCAAAAGATGAATCGTTCAACTCAGTATCTCAAAAAAAACTGGGCCTCAGTTCGAAGTCTTACGAAGCATACTGACCTCGCCTTGAGGCATTTTGATTCTTTCTATGGCAACGTATATGGCAGAGCATGGCCCTCGATGCGTCTCGGCTTACTATCACCAAAGAAACACTGTGCTGTTATGAACACGTTCGTTGATACGGGCGGCATCCTTGAAGGTCTGACCGATGAGCCCGACGCAATCGAGATGCAGCGATACTACAAGAAGCATCTACGAAGCTATACTATGTGGCAACTTAGACAACAGGTCATTGCAAACAAGAAGGCACGAAAGAGAGAACTACTAGCACAAAGCGAGGGTGTTCCAGTCGAATCCATTGAAATCAACTCCGTCGAAGTAAGTGACGTGAGTGATAGTGAGATAATAGGCGCCCAAACTAGTAACGACGAGGGTGGCTTCAGTACCGCAGAAGACTTGCAAGAGATGTTCTCTGACCGGAGGATGGATGAAGACGAGAAGTATTTCATCAATCAGGCATCAACGCAGCTCAGCTTAGATGATTACATGCCCGCGACAGAAATAATTCGACATGAGGATGCTTCCGAAGAGATGTCCTATTATGAGGCATATGAGCCAGATGTCGAACTATCCATCGAGCATAAGGATGAGTTGACATTAGAAATGAACGAAATGGGACCCATGATTTACACTTTTCCTCGAGGCAGCTGGTCCAAGTTCAATTCACCGACAGCACTCCCGAAATTGCAACTCTTTCCATATTATCTTCTCGATGGAGCCTCAGTTCTGACAGTCATGGCCCTTGGTGTTCAATTGAACGATGTCTGTGCAGACTATTGCGCTGCTCCGGGTGGAAAATCTCTCGCATTGATGATGAGTATGAAGCCTAGACATTTACTTTGCAACGATACCTCAATTAGTCGCTTGAAAAGAATATCCCGCGTAATGGATCAATATATCCCAGACATCAACTATCGGAAATCCACGTTAAAGTTGTCGAATGAAAACGCAGCTAAGATGGTCTACCCCGACACTTTCGATAAGATAATCGTCGACGTACCTTGCATTAACGACCGTAACGCGATTGAGACCCTAGACAATAATATCTTCAAGACATCTCGTACGGAGGAGAGGATTGGATTACCAAAACTCCAGTGTAATATACTGAAAGCAGCCCTCAGAAGTTTGAAGCCTAAAGGTAGTGTGATATACTCTACATGCACTTTATCGCCGATAGAAAACGATGGCGTTGTTCAAAACGCTTTAATACAATTGCAGGAAGAGGGGTGCGAGTTGAAGTTTGTCATCATAAATCTGAAAGAAGCGTTTCGGCCTTTCAGAGGCTTATACAAATTCAATACAAAATTCAAGTACGGCCAGCAGGTGGTGCCTAATGTATGTAGTAACTTCGGACCCATGTACATCAGTAAGATAACGCGTCTCAAATAATTATCCAAACAAATTCGCCGGGGTTTTCTCCACGCAGATTCAGTCATCCGCTTCACCGTGAGGTTTGATCGTAAGATCTTCCCATACGGCTATTTTGACCTTGACTCGCCCCTGAGATGTTGTTTTATCAGCCAGTCCAATCACTTGCACTCTCTTGATGTCTATCAATGTGTGATCTTCGGGGTTAATGCCCTTAACCAAGTCGACCTCGTCACTCAAAGAAACATCGAAGCTCTTCTTAGGAGGCTTCTCACCATTGATATAGAACTCTCCCTTATAGAAGCGCTCCTCTACTTTTGCGCGAGGTATATTGAAGGCAGATTTGGCGAAGGCGTCGAACCTGAGCGAACTGATTTCGATTTCTCGTTCCCTGCTCCCTTCCAACGGCTGGCTATCATCATCAACTAACAAAGGATTCTCATCGTGTAGTTCCTCTTCGTTATCACTATTCTCGTCGTTGTCTTGCTGGCTGCGTTCCCTCCTCTTGAACCTCTTAGTGACTGAGCTGCATGATGGAGGATGATTGTTCAATCTGTGACACAAAAGAGGTCGAACTTGTGCAGGCCCTAGACAGTCTGAAACAATGCATCGTCTGAAATTTTTCGGTCGCCTGATGGCAGCCTCAGCACCAGCTAACATTACCCTGCCGAGTGACATCAAATATGTCCTATTGATCATCTTGTATGGTTAGATGACTCTCATGCAAAGCCTCAATATATGCAGAATGATAATTACGACCTAACAAGCATGCGTTAATAGCTGGTCAAGGAGGCGGCTATGTAATTTTAGGCCTTGAGCCCGATGGGAGTTAATTTATCCAATAAAGATGATGGTTCAAGAATTGTGTGTGCTAAATTTATCCTTGGCTCCTCGAATATGTACATATCTGTTCTTGGCTTCCTGTTTATTTATTTTACACATGCTATACTTGAAAAGCACCAGAACTGTACTAGATTAAACGCAGACTCGTTGCAGAAACAAATACTTCTTGTTGCAGAGTCTGAGGTGATGTGCAGCATTGTTACGGTTGTACCGGAATAGTTTATTTATTTTAGTCGTTTTGGTATATACTATTCTTGAAAAGCAAGGAATGTAGACTTCTCCAATGCTTCTAGTGATGATACTCAACGACAGGCGGCGCTCAGTTAAACTACAGCACCGCACTTAATCCACCATGGGCCAGGCGGAGCCCAGTGGTGCTTCGCTAATTGGCTCCGAGGAGCCGAGAAGCGGTGATGAAGGATGATGGTGGTGAACTGGTTGGTCCGTTGGTCCGCTCCTATGGTTGGTTTGGCCTCCTTTCTCCTTCTTGTTCCTGTCCTCTGGTTCGCTTTGTCCGATCTCGGTCTGGTTAGGCACTATTCGTGGTTCCCTTGGTCGCTTATCTGGTTTGATTTGGTCTTTTTGGGTTGCACCTGAGTTTCCTATATCTCTAGTTGATTGGGTGGGGATGGAAGAGAGAAAAGATTGGTTAGTGGATGAGCTGCTGTGTTGATTGGACTTTTACTTACCTTCTTTGGAGATCTTGACTACTTCCTGATCTTGGGGTTAACTTGTCGGCGACTTTCTGTAGAATGAGATCGTTCCACACGAGGCCATCTCAAGGTGCTAGAGGAACCATGTGCTCGCAAGCTTGAGATAGCCACGGTCTGGCCCGGGCTCGAGAACATTCTCATGCGCGTTATCTAGAGCTGCAGCATCAATCTGGGTCAGGGTCTAGATGACGCGCAGGCATGGGCCAGCCAACAAGTTGTCGCTAGCGGACATGGCGCCGCTCCGTCTAGTGCACCCCATCCTATGCTTTTCTGCACCTCGAGTGGGGGCGGGCATTGAGGAGCTGATCGGAGGGGGGGAGGTCATGGGCGCCGCAGCTGACAGCGAACACTTTCTGATGCGACGATTCGCTCGATTATGCAAAGCGGACTCGCGTCACACGGCAGCACGCGCAACATGTGTTGCAAATATGGCAGAATCCTTTATTGACTGTCCTTTATTTGTCGTGACAAAGATGAATTATTGGCATACAATCAATCAGGCAAGAACTCTAAATTTATTATGTTGAATCAATCTAGCAGCGACGAGCGCCAAGGTGCCGCAGAGGAACGGCCTAGTCCAGCTCGGCACAGGTCAAGATCCTCGCTAAAGGAGACAAGAGCTCAAGAGAATATTATTAATCCAGTTACAGTCGACAACTGTGAGAACCTTGACTATGTTCCTATAGCTAAAAGATCTTGCTCGCAGTCGAGCCAAGTACCCAGAGGACAAGTCGAACGGAGAATCAGCAATCAAGAGGGCCAAGAGCAGCCGGTGCGACGCAGGCCATTGAGTCCAATTACTCCAACTCCAACCCTACCTCCGGGATTCCAATTTGTTGAAGCCATTCGAAACCATCGAAAGAGTGCAGTTGACGCGAGTAGAGAGTTTCTCATTGAGTGGTGCGGCGAGAGTGATAAGAGTCGTTGGACCTGGGAGCCTGAGTCAAATCTCGATGGTTGCGTTCAGAAACTAACCGAATATTGTTGCAAACATCAGCTCGATCAACCTGATCATGGCAGCTCTATTGCTGGTCGTTCGAATGATACACTTATCAGGTACAATCCAGAGTGTTGGGTCAACGCAAGTCAAATTATGAGCCAGGTTAAGAGGCTGTCTAAACAAGAACTCTACAAGATGCCTTATAGACTATTCAATCTCAAGGAAGGGATCGACCGAGTTAGCTGCTGCGTCTACCTCGACATCTTTTGGTCACACGCATTCGTGTATGCCTTTGATGCTGACGCTCAATCCTGCCGTGTTGCAGACGGGGCTAATCTTTACATCGAATAGATTGAGTATCGACGTGCCATTAACGAACGGATAGGATTAGAAGCCAATGGGATCGCCTATGAGAGCCAGTACAAGGTCGACCATTGCGGGAGCTCGGCAGCCATCATAATGCTCTTATGTATGCGCTACTCTAAGAGACATGACTGGCCACCTGTTCTGAAAGCTTCTGCATCTCTGAGGAAGGATATGACGGCTCGCCTACATAAGGCGCCCAGCTCATCAATGCCCGAGCGACAGTATTACACGATTGGCCAACGAGAACGACCAAAGTGTCCAATATGTGGTCAGGGCTGGATGAAACTGCGAGCCTGTGACTTGCGTAAGCACATCAATAGCTGTCGTCGCAAGACTTGCGAGTCGGGTTGACAGTTGTCTAGATACGACCGAGTTCGATTTTGCAGCTCCCAACAATAAAGTTCTATTATTCAAATCTTTAATTATACTCTAATCTGCTTATTCACTCTATTATCGAGCTATTGTCGATCTGAAATCAACCTTGCTACTTTTTGTTTTAGCAGAATGATGACTTGTTGGATCAAGAGCTGACCATCTGGGGTAAGAGTTGCTCGTGTGAGTCTTTCTATGAACTTGTGTGATTCGTTCTCATTAGTTTTGTACCGAAAGATTTGGTGACATCTATACTCTCTTCTTGATTAGTTATTGCAACCTTGCTACAGCTCTATTCTTCGCAAATACAACGACCAACTTGAGCTGACTACCCGGCAACTCGAGATCTGTGCGGGCCTGACCACGCCTACGCATCTTTCTTCGGGTTCACACACAAAATTGCATTGCACGCTGGCCCGCACAGCTTCGGGATTCATCGTGCGGGCCAGGTTGCAGCTAGAACTCGTGGTGCAAATAGGATTCCCATCAGTGTCAGGATGAATCTATTCTATTTTACTTATGAACACAATTTAAGATTGTTCAAGATGCTAGTGAGACGAATAAAAATGAGTTCTTGTCCCGACTAATGAGTCGATTCCGATCCAGAGATTTAGACAGTGGTAGATCAAGAAATTATTCTCTCCCAGAGAAGCTGATTGCGCGAATGTTAGTGTAGCGATTGCAGAAAGAGCGTCTATTTCCTCGAAATAGACGCGCTTTCAAAAATCCAGCGCCAATGGAGTTATTGCACGCTTTCAGAAATATCTCAAAAGAGCGTCTATTTCGTAAGAATAGACGCTCTTTTCGCATTGCAATGCCTGCATCTCAGATGCGTGGAAAATAAACTACCACAATCCAGCACTCGTTTAGTCAATCTCCGAGCCAACATAGCATACATTCAATTTGACCTTTTTATTCTATTCCATTGGAATCTAGTCCATCCTCCAAACATATCAAGATTCGTATATTGATCTATCGAGGCCCGGTCTCTTGTAATCAGTGGACATTTTTATTCGCAAATATGCAAGTTATTTTGGAGAAAAACAATGGACAAGGTGCAACCCTACCATCATGGAATACTCAAATGAGGATGGAAGTAGAGTGTGTGTCTACTCTTACAAACTTGAAAAATGTTATCAATGCTGCGATGGAGGACACTCTTGCCGTACATGGGGATTGCAATTGCCAACTAAGATGGCAAATACTCCGACGAGTTTCGTCAAAGAAACTATGAGTCTAATTGCAAGGTTCATCGGTGTCCACATTTCAGAAGATCGAGCGACCTTGATTGGTCAAGGAGTCACCGGTGCTGCTACGAAATATCAATCATCTAATCCCTGCGATACCATATTAGCACCCGACAACCGGACTCCTTGAGTTGTAGCAGAGAGTTTATTCGAATTGCATCAACAATTTTAGTTTGGCAAAGTATTGAATGCGCGAGCTCGAGCATCACCAAGCCTTGTGCTAACGATGGCTACAACTGCAACATTCCAATGATCCGAGATTATTCATCAACATGACAGCTGTCGACATGAAAAATGTCCCATTGGCCGAGTGAGATCATCGCAGTTGGTGCACAGGGGTGCACAATTTTTGTCTCCAGGATTACGCTTGCATGAAGCAACACGTAATTGGATCTTGCGTAAACGCAGTTGGAACATTTTAAAATATTGCTTTTCTCACAACAAAGATCTCATTCCATCCTAACTCTACCTCGGCGACATCTAATTATTAAACTATGCTTAGAGCGATTATATTGGACGCCTATTACGCACCTGTTCTACAAGTCGATCTCATTATTAGATATGGTCGAGCTAAAATCAGATATTATGGTAACAAATCGAGACAAACAGGTCAAGTTTATTCTGAATGCCGAGAGTGAGGATGAACTGGAGAAGGTTGTCACGGTCAAAAATGGGCTCGAATTAAGAGTAAGAGACTTCAAGACTATACTAGGTCGAGAGTGGTTAAATGATGCTGTGGTCAATGCCTACATGAGACTAGCTAGCAAGCACTTTTCTCTGGTTACCAAAAGAGAGATTGGTCACATTGATCCACTGATATTTAGGGGTATACTCGAATCAGGTATCGATTCCTGTATTGCTAGGGGCGCAATCGAGAGAGAAGACATATTTAAGCTTGATTTGATACTCGTTCCAGTGTATCGACATCATCATTGGTGCTTGGCGAGCATAAATCTGAAAGAGAAGAAACTCTCGTACTATGATAGTCTTAAAGGCAGACAAATCAACTGTTTCGAAGCCATATTGGAGTACATGAATGCTTGCCACTTACATCACCACAAGAAGCCAATTACCGAAGACGAGTGGATTCTTCTCGATACCTTCAATGATGAAAGCGTTCCTCGCCAGAACAACTCAGACGATTGTGGGGTGTTTATTTGCGCGTACGCCGAGCACATTATGGCTGATCGCGAGTTCAATTTTGGTCAAGAGGACATGCAAGGATATCGGAAAAAACTCTTTGCCAGTCTATTCCGTGGAGTAATATGGGAGCCTGTGGACAGCAAGCCGACCCTTGAGCCATCGCAAAGTGAGACAGGTGTGATGCTGAGGGAGAGACCGGTTACTGTTAATTTGCCTGACCACAATATGCAGCGTAACATCTATCCTGATTCGCCATTGTCGTTGAGCGGGATAAACATGAAGATTGAAGAGATGGCCTTAATTGACATGGCGGAGCTTATGCTCAAGAAGTCAGAGTCGGAGACACAGCCCAAATGGAGCATTGAATTACCAAAGAGTGAGTTTTTGCGGATAATGGGGCATGAGACATCGAGACGAGGTGTTAAGTTTGACATTGTGCCACCAAACTCGGGCAAAGTTGTGAAGTATGTCACCGATTCTGAGGTTAAGAAACTTGATCCGATGGTTCTGTTCGAATATATTTATCGCTTGAGCCGAGAGAAGCCACGCGTTTGGAATTACATGAAACATCGATCTGTGATTGCTAGAGAGCTCATGATTGAGGGTTTTGATAAGAGATGGCACAAGAAAGATGACCCGTCGCTGTGACAAGAGGAATTGCTCAATAACTAAAAGTAGCAAAGCTCATATTTTCTCACATAAATGTGATACAACACTTATGGAATTCTATAACATAAATTGCAATTAAATAAATAATAGAAGTTTTGAGAAATCGTTACATATATGTCCAAGTTTTGGGCTTGAACGTCGGTGTTGCACTCGGTCGAACGGTTTTCGTTTATTCTCGTCGTGAGCTCTCGTCGAAGAACGGGCGCTAACAATTGCAGGCACCATTCTGCAGAGAGCGAAATGCGTGCAACGAGTATTCTGCACCCCCATTTGTGGTCGCGATCGTGAGAGATTCTTTTTACAAGCAAGGGGTTCTCGCTTCATTAAGAGTGATGGATCATGAGAGGAGCGGAGAGGTCATCTCAACTTTACACTACGAACAAATCGACAGTCTGAAGATATGCGGAGAAGTGGGCAAAATTTTACTGTCGGAGGAAGGAATTCAGATGAGAGTGAGAGATTTTGAGACGATAGAAGGAAACAAATCGTTGGGAGATGTTATTATTAACGCATACTTACATCTGATCTGTGAACATTACTCGATTACGTCCGGGACTAAGATAGCTCGTATTGAATCATTTGTAGCTAGAAGAATTGTAGACAGCCACTACGATCCATGCATTGCAAAGGCGCCCATTTCGCGACGAAGTCTCTTCGAATACGATCTTGTTTTAGTGCCGATAGAAAAGTGTTTAAATTGGTGTCTAGTCGTCGTTGACATTAGAGACAAGATTTTGTTCCTCTATGATTGCAACCACGTTAAGAGAAGCTACTATTTAGATGCAATACTCGATCATATGGACGCTTGCCACAGGTACCATTATGGTCAACCACTGAAGAAGGACGAATGGATTGGTTTAGTGAAAACGAGAGCTGGAAGAACGAAACATTATAAGAATGAAATAGACAGCGGCGTATTCGTATGTGCCTATGCAGAACATATCTCTGCCGATTGTAAACTCAAGTTCTTCCATGAGTTCACTAGACATTATCGCGAGAAAATTTTCGTCAGTTTGTTCAACAAATCAATCTGGATGCCGAAATCGAGCGAGTTTGTGAGCTCCTGATGTGCATAACACAATTCCTAAGGTGACGGCAAATCTAAAAGTAGCAAGATCAATTTTTTGCCCGAACATGGCTTATAAGCAACCCACAGTTATAATTATATCAGATGTAAGAAATTAAATAATAGAAGTTTTGATTTGTCTGTCTAATTCAGTCAGCCATCACGATTTTAGTGCGATCTGCTGTCAGACGGGAACGCGATTGCCCGATCCCGAAAAAGACATGCACGCTGTGCGCGCACACAAAATACAAAGCAAAATCCCGTAGCAACCTAGCCCGAACATCGGGTCCCGAAAACGTGCGGGCCAGGTTGCAGCTGAACTATCCACTGGCAGACGTAGTAATGTCGACTCACTCTGCAAGGCACAAAAACAGTTCAAACAAAAACTCAACAAACTGTTTAATATTAGTCAATCATCGATGGAATGACGCGATGCAACAAATTGATGGAGTTTCTTGATTACTAGATTATGGTTGGTTTCATCGATTATGTTGGCTCTTATCCATTTGGTTATATTATTTCTCGCTCCGTTGGACTGCAATCTTGAGTCAAGCATCAGGATGGCACCCCAATCTGCACGGTGCCGAATGCATCTCCCGAGTGCCTGATTCAAAGGCCTAAATGCCTGAGCTTCATACCATTCGCGACCTGACATTAGACCAGGGTTCGACAACCGGGCCATGTCGTTGTAGGCGCGCTTCAGTGCGATGCTCATTTCACCAAAATTTGGATAAGGTATTCCAATCGTTATGACAGCCCTCGCGGCTTTATCTGCAAAATTAATCCCCTCGCTTGCCTTACCTCGATATACAGCCAACAAAAGAGCGCCGTCAGAACTATTTGCGTACCTGTAATAGCTGGCAAGCGATCGTTCAAACTCGGAAGGGCTCAAGTTCTTCTGCTCTTGTATAATTCGCTTTCTTGATTTGAGTTCCATGTCAATCGTCATGAGGCCTCGCTGTTGCCAGCGACCAAAGAATTTGCTGAGTCGATCATAGCTTGGAAAGAAGCAAAGTACACCGTTTGGCACTGTGGCACAGATGTCGCCGACAATATTGCCGAGTTCATCTTGGAAAATTGGTTGCAAAGAGTTTGTGTAGCACGCATTTAGAGGAAGATTGTTTGGACCGGTTGCAATGATTGATGCAAATATGTTCTCACCCTTCACTACGTGACTACCCTCAAAGATGTTCGAAAACTGGCATCCAAGTTCTGTTTTGAAGCTTGAAATTGGAGCCAACGTGCCCGAGGCCACTACCACCGACCAGGCACTCTCATGTACCTGTCTGAAGATTAATGCAGGATTCATGCAGAAGAGTTTGAATTCTTTAACGAGTTTACCACTTATAATCCCAACTGCCGCCAAACCGCGGCTGATAACACCACCTGCCTGCGTGTCAATCGAGCGGCAAAGAACAAGCCTAAAATCGTCTATCGAACTTGACGTGGACAAGTCGCCTGTAGCATACATGAGATCAATGGTTGTAGCCAACTGGTTGATTAGTCGAGTTCCATCAGAGTCGAGCCGAGGTGGCGGCTTGTGCTCTTGAGATCTAGTGGGTCCATCGTTGTTGCTGCCATCATAATCGGCCTCAATGTTGGTTGAAGTCAGGTAGCTCAAATTTTTCAAGTGGTTCTTCAAAATCAACACACAATCCCTTCCCAGACCTAAGGCATGCAGTTTAGACAACATTTCTTCCTGGCTCAACGAAATGGAACTTTCACGCAACTGGCTATCGAACTGAGTGCCATTCAACAGGTCGCCGATGGATTTGAATATCTTGTCAAAATAATTGAAGGCGTTGACAACATTAACCTGTCCCTTCCGTTCATAATAAGTCACCAAGTTGGCAATTGTTCTTGTCAAGTCCGTTATCTGCCTTAGGCTAACGATAAATGAGGCGCTACTACGACAGATGTCATCAATGTTATGTGCTTCGTCGAATATAACAACCGCGTTCTTCAATTCGATCTCCAAGCCCTTCCTTATGGTTGGATCGATGAGGTAATTATAGGGACAGAAAGTTATGGTTGCCCGCTCGTGCAATGCTCTCATACCGTAATAGGGGCAGGCTGAGTTCTTGCGACCGAAATCTAAGGCGTCCTCGATGTCCCAAACTTTTGTATTGTTGCCCAAAGTTTGAAAAGTTCTCGCAACAGATCGTGAATCGCAATAGAATCTACACGTTTCACGCCTCTTGGTCCTCTTGATGGAAAATTTCATCTCTGCTTGACGTGCCGAGACCAATTCATGGCACTTTTCGTCTCTAGTCGGCAGCTGTCTGATTGAGTCGTTGATACAGGCCCTCTCTCGGCCGGATAGAATGCATACCCTAATGGAGCCATCATCGTAAGAGGTCTTTCGGAGCTCTCTAATAACTTGCGTTATTTGCTTGTGCGTTCGGATCCCATAATAAATGCGTGGAGGTGTCGAAAGAATACTTTTGTAGTTGTTGTTCTCATCTAGATCGCTGTCACTCGACGGACTCGACGGTAGTTTGCTTACAAATTTGCTCGACATAAATGGTCTTCCTAGTGCGATAGATTTCTGGTGCCAAGCGAGTGTGGAACATAGCAGAACAAGTGTTTTTCCCGTTCCTGTAGGACTCTCGATGAGACTGTGTTGTTTGTTCATCAGTGCGCGAGTCACGTGATTCATCATGGACTTCTGGATACCGTATGGCTCATGGGGGAAGTTGATATCTAAACCGAGAACGCTGAACGTATGACCGCCTGCTGAGTTGTCATGATGGTCTTGACACTGTGTTAGAGATGCCATAGTGGAATGGAGTTGGGATCAAAAGTTTGATGAGAGAAAATAACACATTATGTAACTCACCTAGCAGTTATTGAGTAAATCCAAAAACGCTTTTTTTTCCATCCATATCCCCGTCCTTGACACCTTTCATGGCTCTAATACTGGCCTTCAGGGAAAAATT